>ERZ1026880.175-NODE-175-length-37319-cov-5.028634_pt1 | contig 37319 bp, 36 predicted proteins | sample MGYA00380170_ERZ1026880 | MGnify/ENA primary metagenome ERZ1026880 (study PRJEB33269, sample SAMEA4719806) | human gut metagenome | biome: human-associated habitat; feature: organic feature; material: feces | place: Cameroon | collected 2013-10 ...
CCAATATTTCATCATTTTTTTAATAACATAGGAGAAACGCATTATGAAAACAGCCATTATGACTGACACGAACAGCGGTATCACTAAAAATATCGCCGAAGAACTTGGGATATATGTAATACATATGCCCATAATCATTGACGAGACAACTTTTTACGAAAATGATACCATCACAGAAGAAGAATTTTTCTGTGCTCTCTCCAGTGATAAGCACATTACCACATCGCAACCATCTCCTGGCGATGTAATAGAATTATGGGATCAGATTTTAGCCGAAGGCTACGATGAACTTGTATACATTCCAATGTCAAGTGGTCTGTCCAACTCCTGCGCTGCTGCTACAGGTTATTCTCAGGATTATAATGGAAAAGTTCAGGTTGTTGATAATCATCGGATTTCCACTACCATGTATGAGTCCGTACTTCACGCAAGAGAAATGTCCTCGCATGGAGCTTCTGCTAAAGAAATTAAAACTGCATTGGAATCAGATGCCTATAATTCAAGTATTTATGTTGCTGTAAACACATTGGATTACTTAAAAAAAGGTGGACGCATCACGCCCACTGCAGCTTTGCTTGGAACAGTATTATCCATAAAACCTATTTTAACAATACAGGGAGAAAAACTAGATTCATATACCAAAATACGGGGGTCTATAAAAAGAGCTGAAGAAAAAATGATTCTTGCAATTCAGTCAGATCTAAAAAAAAGATTCGCAGATCAGGATATGTCCAAATTGCATATTGGAGCAGCCGGTGCCGGACTCACAACAGTACAGCAGGAAGAATGGTTGACTCTGCTCCGCAATAACTTTCCGGAAGCCGATGTTTTTTACACTCCACTTTCTGCGAGTATCAGTGTTCATACCGGTCCGGGTGCAGTAGGGGTTGGTATCAGTTTCAGATAAAATTCTTCAGTGTTCCATTCGTTTCAATTCCGGCAGCACCGTGCACAGCATCGTAATAAAGCACACACCTCCACCGATCACATTGGACACCGGCTCTGCCATAAATACACCGGTTGGTCCCATGCCCAGTGCGTAGGGCATCAGATAGGTCAACGGAACTACGATAACTACTTTACGAAGCAGGGAAAAGAATATCGCCTGCTTCTTTTTATTCATTGACTTGAATACTGTCTGACCAATATACTGCAGATCCATAAAAATAAATGCGGCAAAATACTGATGAAGTGCCGGAACTGCATCTTTCAAAAGCTCTGCATCCGAGCTGAAAATCTTGATTAATGTTCCCGGTGCCAGTATGATCGTGCCCCACATAATCGCTGTATATCCCAGAATCATAAGTCCCATAACCATCATTGCTTTTCGCACTCTTGCCGGTCTGCGTGCTCCGTAATTATAACTCAATATCGGTGATGTTCCTTCATTCATTGCATGAATCGGCGTTTCTACCAGCTGCCGGACACTGGATATGATCGTCATAACTGAAATATAGATATCACCGCCAACAACAGACAGCACATTATTACAGCAGATAGTTACCAGACTGTTCGTCAGCTGCATGATAAATCCAGATGTTCCGAGACTTACAATATTCTGTGCATATCCTTTGCACTCTGCCAACTCACTTCTATGCAGGAAACGTACTTTCAGCTCTGCTTTTTTCATAAGAAAGAACATCACAAACACTGCCGAAAGACACTGCGAAAGAACCGTTGCAATAGCTGCGCCTCGCACACCTAGACCAAACAGAAATATAAATACCGGATCCAGCAGCAGATTCGTCAATGCTCCGATAGCAACTGAAAGCATACCGATCAGAGAATATCCCTGCGCATTGATAAATGGATTCATTCCAATTGCAATCATTGATGGCAAGGTACCGATCAGATATATCATCATATATGGATATGCGTAAATCATAGATGTATCAGATGCACCAAACAACACGAGCAATGGGTGTGCAAATACAAGTCCAATCATCATCAGCAGAATAGCACTGACGCATACCAGCGAAAATGATGTATTCATTACACAAACTGCTTTTGTTTCCTCTTTTTTGCCTCTGAATATAGAAAAAAGCGGTGCACCACCAGTTCCAAACAGATTGGCAAATGCACTGATAATTACAATCAACGGAAAACAGAGTCCAACTGCTCCAAGCGCAGCTGTCCCTACTTCCGGAATCCGCGCAATATAAACACGGTCTACGATGTTATACAACAGATTCAGTATCTGGGCAACCAGCATCGGAAGTGCTGCTCCAAGAATATTGCCAGTTACTGTTCCATGTTCGAAATCTATTCGTTTCAATTGACATTCATCCCTTTTCTTTTTCTTGATTTTCAGTATAGCATGCGATATTCTATATGCACATCATTGTTTCCCAGGCTGCTCTCTTCAGGGAGCAGCCACCAGCAACACATCTTTTCCTTCAAAGGCAATACCAAGTTTGTATATCCGCTCCTTAGGGATGCCTTCTGCCAGAAGATCTGTCTCATACCCTTTTTCTTCAATCTGTCTGAGCGCATTCTGAGCAGTCTCTTCCAGATCTTTTTCCCATTTTTTATCAAATACTTTAAATTCCAGGATAAATGCATCCTGATCCTTTTCCATTGGATACATTGCAATATCATATCGTCCCCGGCCACTTTCCCTGTTAGATCGAATCCGATATTTGTCACGCAAAGATACAATAAGCCCGAGAACTAATCCATGGTAAAAATTCTCAGGAACCTTTTCAGATGGTCTCTTACCGACATCAAAATAACTCATAGACGTGTAAGAAATATCCATAAGAATATCATTCAGTTCTTCTATCTGATGATTCAATAACGCTTTTGTAAAATCCCGACAAATAATCGCATTACCATTCTCAAACATTCCCAAAATCTCATGCTTAAACATACCCATAACTTCCTGATTTGTCACGGTAACGTCACACTCTATCGTCTCGCCGTGCCGCACCACATTATCAGCTTTAATATAGCCCACCGAAAGAAGAAGCGACCACAAGCTGTTCTCATCTCCATCCAGATATTGAAACGTAATGTTCTCATTGATTTCTTTATGAACCGGTTCTCCGGACATCAACTGCTCAATCTCATATTTGCAATGCACAGGATGTCTCCGTATAATGTCTCCGATCAATTTATTACTGCTGGTATTGATCCAATATGAGATCAGTTCTCCCTGACGCATATAATTACAGATTGACCAAGGATTATAAATATCCTTCCGTCTGCCAATGATAAAACCATCATACATTGCTTTCACATCACGCATTTTATCAATATTCTGGCACTTCAATGCATCCATAACCTCCTGTTCTGTAAACCCAAAACAGTCACTGTACGCGTCACAGGTTACCGAGTCCACCTCCAGATTATTCAAATCTGAAAATAGCGAATTCTTCGATATTCTGGTTACGCCTGTAATAATTGCTCTTTTATAATAAGAATTTTCTTTAAACGCATTATGAAATAGCTGACGGCATGTACCCATCATCTCATCCCAATAGCCATCAGTATATGCTTCCAATAATGGTGTATCATATTCATCTAGCAAGATAATCGGATATACCTGATGATGAACATACAGAAAATAGCAAAGCTTCTGTATGGCATCCTCCATACCTTCCAATTGACCTCTAAAAAAAGACATTCTTGACCGCTCATATTCTTCTTTTTCCGATTCACTCAGTCTTGTACTCTCCCGCAAATAATGATGCGCCTCAAACATATTAAATAAACCGACAGTAATTCCTTTAACTGCCTGTTTATAATTCATCCCCTTACAGCCTCCAAAACTTATAGAAACAACCGGTATCTTCCCGTGCAGACTTCGGCTCTTTTCATCCCGCCAGACAGATAACTTATCAAAATATTCCGGATGATCCGCATACTTAGAATCAAAAAAATACTCAACGGTACTTAACAGTGTCGACTTTCCAAACCGCCTTGGTCTGGTAATCAACGTCACCTTAGCATCTTTCCCCAGCCATTCTGTAATAAAATATGTCTTATCCACATAAAATCTTCTTCCACATACAAACTCGCGGAAGTACTGATACCCACACCCAACTTTTGCATCCAGATATGGATTACGCTTCAGAATTTTCCTTAATCCTTTCATATAAGCAAGCAAATGCTTCTTCTCCATCTGCAATTGGGTCCGTTCCTCAAACTCCAGAAGCACCTGCTCTCGTTCTGATAGTTTCACATAGCAACTGACTGTCTTTCCTCCAACGGTTCTCTGGATATACGGCTGCTTCTTACCATTGATCCTCTTATACGTCAGAGATCCTTTTGGAAGTTCTTTTAATCTGTTATCAATCTCTTCTATTCGTTCTTTCGGATTATTCACAGGCACGCCTCCGTCACATACAAAAAATGGTTATCTATAGTTATGTATCCATAATATAACCACGCATAACCATTGTCAATATGTGTCATATAAATACTATGATTCTATTGACAATTATGGGGCACTATTTCGGTTAATTTGATTGCATTCTCTTCTGAGATATACTATCATGTGATGCAGTAACACATAGCACCGTCGTTTACAGAAAGGTTTTTCACATGACTCTTCAACAGTTAAAATATGTCATTACTGTAGCCGAGACCGGCACGATTACAGAGGCTGCTAACAAGCTTTATATTTCCCAGCCCAGTCTGACCAATGCAATACATGAACTGGAAAAGGAAATGAATATTATCATTTTTAATCGGACTAACAAGGGAATCTCACTTTCTAAGGAAGGCGATGATTTCCTCGGATATGCCAGACAAGTACTGGAACAGGCAGCAATCCTGGAAGATAAATACAAACATACGCCTGGTGGCAAAAAGAACTTCTGTGTATCAACGCAACATTATTCTTTCGCAGTAAATGCTTTTGTTGATCTCATCAAAGAATACGGACAGGATGATTATGATTTCAGTCTTCGTGAGACCCAGACCTATGAGATTATTGATGACGTAGCAAAAATGCGCAGCGAACTTGGTATTTTGTTTTTAAATGAATTCAATGAAGTCGTTTTAACCAAAATCATGAAATCACATGATCTTTCATTTCATCCATTATTCACTGCCAGACCACATGTATTTATCAGCCGTTCTCACCCGCTCGCACAGAATACAGTAATTACCAATGAAGAACTGGAAGCCTACCCTTATCTCTCTTTTGAGCAGGGAGAACACAATTCGTTTTATTTTTCGGAAGAAATCTTTTCTTCCTCTGAACGCAGGAAAAATATTCGAGTCAGGGATAGAGCAACTTTATTCAATCTATTGATTGGTTTAAATGGCTATACTGTATGTAGTGGTGTCATCGACGAGAATCTGAATGGAAGTGATATTATTGCAGTTCCTCTGGCTGTCGATGATGATATGCGTATCGGATACATCACGCACAAACGAGGAATGCTCAGCAGACTGGGATGTTCTTATCTGGAAGCACTAAAAAAATATTTCATCTGATTGGGTTATCCATAGTTTAAAGCTATGGATAACCTGAATTTTTATATATTTTTCAATCTTCTTCTGTCCATATATAATGAGAGACATCACTTGAAACTTATAAAATATATTATATGGAGGACATTAGAATGAGTTCATTACAGACACCTTTCAGATATGATTATGTAGGAAGCTTTCTCCGCCCGGAGCGGTTAAAAAAAGCCAGAGCTGATTTTGAATCAGGCATGATCAATCCGGCACAGTTAAAAGAAGTTGAGGACGAATGCATCCTTGATCTGGTCAGCAAGATCAAAGATCTGGGATATCACGTAATTACAGATGGTGAATTCCGCCGTTCCGCCTGGCATCTGGACTTCATGTGGGGATTCAATGGAATCGAGCACAAGAAAACCTTAGCCGGTAATACCACCTTCAACGGAGAAGCAGCTATGATTGATGATACTTATATGATCAGTAAAATTTCTGTTAAAGAGCATCCATTCGTAGAACATTTCAAATTCATCAAGGCTCTGGAGGACGAGAACACCATTGCAAAGCAGACCATTCCTTCACCGGGACAGTTCTATGCTTACTTTACAGGTGCTGAACTTCTCACCACTACGCTGGATATCTACGGAACAGAAGAAGCTTTCGCTGACGATGTAGTAAAAGCCTACCGTGAATTTGTCGCTGAAATATATGCAGCCGGATGCCGTAATCTGCAATTTGATGATTGCGTATGGGGTGGCATGGTAAATCCAAAACTTGCCGTTGCGCTCACCGGTCGAAGCGGTCAACAGCTAGAAGAGTATAAGAAACTGATTCTTGACTTAAACAATCGTGTAGTTGCTCTTGCACCGACCGATCTGATTATCAACACTCATGTATGCCGCGGAAATTATCATTCCACATTTTTCAGTTCCGGCGCTTATGATGGTGTTGCAGATCTGCTATTCGGAGAAGAACACGTAAATGCATACTATCTGGAATATGATGATGAAAGATCCGGCGGTTTTGCGCCACTCGCAAAAGTATCCGGAGACAAAAAAGTTGTACTTGGACTTATCACTACCAAGACTCCTGCTCTCGAAAGTAAAGCAGCTGTCGTTGCAAGAATCCACGAAGCTGCCAAATATATTCCATTGGACAGACTGTATCTCAGTCCGCAGTGCGGCTTTGCCTCCTGTGAGATTGGTAACAAGCTTACCGAAGAAGAACAGTGGGATAAGCTTCGTCTTGTAAAAGAAATCGCAGAAGAGGTATGGGGTAAATAATACCCTCTGCCATATAATATAGAAAGAGCTATGATTAATCAAATCTGTTTGATTAATCATAGCTCTGTGTTCCTAATATTATTCAGCATCAAAATCTACTTCAAAGGCTCCCTCTGGAGTTTTCATCGTTAAAACTCCCAGATTAAAATCTTCATCACGAATCGTAATATGATATTCAAATATCACACCCTCTTCAAAATGCGAAAGCAACAGGTATTCTCCATTCTCCTTACCATCAATCTGATCACAGATATCATCATACACCTCTGCACCTGATATCTTTCGTGGATAGCCGGATGCCTTGATTTTCGCTTCAATAACTTCGTATAATTCGTTCATATCGTTCCTCCTATGCCTTTATATCACCTTATGTTCCAACCATTTTCTGCTGTGGAATCTCCATGTAAAGAGCACTGCACGCACTGTCCAGTCAGCAAACATTCCAATCCAGACCCCCATCGGGCCGAATCCCAATCCGCGGATCAGCAATACAGACAGGCAGAATCTGCACAGCCACATAACTGCGCAGGAACTTATCATCGAAAATTTCACATCTCCCGCTGCTCTCAGACCATATGCCGGGACGAATGCCGAAACCCACATAATTGGTTTCACTATGGTAATCCACATAACCATATGCCAGCACATATCTGCACTGGTCTTCTCCATGCCTCCAAGCATTGTAACCGGTCTTGTCAGTATAAATACCAGCAGACAGCTTACAATAATCGTAACTTCTGCAATGACAGAGAGCTTTTTAATATAATAGACTGCTTCGTCTTTGCGATTTGCCCCCATACACTGTCCAACTATCGTCATCAGACCTACTCCGACACCGATACCTGCAATTCCATTCAGATTCTCCAGAATGTTCGTCATTGCCTGTGCTGCAATAGCAACAGTTCCAAGTGTAGACACCGTAGACTGTATTGCAAGTTTTCCCAGCTGAAACATACTGTTCTCAACACCTGACGGAATCCCGATTCCAAGTATTCTTCCAATCATTGGCCAGTCCGGGCGGATCTTCAGATAATCACGCACAACAATCGGCTGCCTGTCTCTTCTGAGCTGGATCAATACAACTAGTGCACAGAAAATACGGGAAATCAATGTCGCAATTGCTGCTCCTGCTACTCCCATATGAAAGCCCCAGATCATGATTGCATTGCCCACAATATTCATGATATTAGAAATCATAGATATCGCCATCGGTCCCTTGGTATTATCCTGCGCCCGAAAAATAGATGCCGCCGCATCGTACAACGCTATAAATGGAAATGACAGTGCCGTATAAAAGAAATAAATCTCTGATGCCCTCATGACATCTGCTTCCACCGACCCGAATATCAACCGGAGTAACGGCTTCTTAAACCCAAGACAGATTGCACTGACAATAATTGAGATCAGGGTAATGATAAATAATACCTGTCTCGCTGATTCATTGGCACGTTCTTTATTCTGCTGTCCTATGTACTGTGCACAGACGATCGCACCGCCCGCTGCAAGTGCTGAAAATGCCTGAATTACTAAAATATTGATCGAATCCACCAACGAAACCGCTGAAATTGCTGCTGAACCAACATTACTTACCATCATCGTATCTGCTGTACCCATGATGGAATTAAGCAGCTGTTCCAATACAACCGGAATCAGAAGGCTCCGGATCATACGATTCGTGAACATGTGTTGTTGTTTCATTCTTCTATAATACCTCTTCAAAAGAACCCACGCCAGCAGATTGCTGACGAGGGTTCACACATTCAATATTAATCGTTACATGGAAATCCACCCAAATGCATTAGCCACCGAACTAAGCAGAATAATGGCTGCAAAAATCGGGCAGAGATATTTGATCATAAAGTTGAAGATCTTCTTTCTACGGAAAGTTCCTTCTCCGTGGAGAACTTCTTCCTCAATCTTCTTCACTCCAATTACTTTAGACACCAGCAGACAGGTTGTAAATGCTGCAATCGGCATCATAACAGAATTAGTCAGAAAGTCAAAGAAATCCAGGAACTGCATTCCAATAATCTTCACCCCTGCTAACGGTCCATAACCAAGAGCAGACAGACTTCCCAGTGCGATCATAATAGCACCGACAACTATGGTTGCTTTCTTACGTCCCCATTTCAATTCATCCTGGAATGTAGATACCGCACTCTCTGTCAATGCGATAGAACTGGTCACTGCTGCACAGAGTACCAGTAAAAAGAACATAATACCAACAAGTCTTCCAAGTCCCATGCTTTCAAATACTTTCGGAATCGTAATAAACATCAGTGACGGTCCTGCCTGCAAGCTTGCTGCATCTCCGCCTGAAAATGCAAATACCGCCGGGATGATCATAAGTCCCGCCATAATCGCAATCGCTGTGTCAAAGATCTCTACATTTCTTGTAGAGTCTTCAATCGATACATCTCTCTTCATATATGAGCCAAATGTTACCAGAATACCCATCGCAATAGAAAGGGAATAAAACATCTGTCCCATTGCAGCAACCACTGTCATCCATGAAAAATTATCCATGTTCGGAATCAGGAAATATTTTACACCGGCCATAGCCCCCGGTCTTGTTACCGAATAAACAGCGATAATTACAGATAATACCACCAGTATCGGCATCATAAACTTGGATACACGCTCCACACCATTACGAACACCGGCATAAATAATAGCTACCGTAAATAATGAAAACAGAATAAAGCAGATCTCTGTAGATACTCCATCTGATATAAATGCTGAAAAATATCCGTCAGATGCGAGATCTGTACCCTGTCCCATCACATAACCTGCCAGATACTTAATAACCCATCCTCCGATCACCGAATAATACGGTACAATCAAAATCGGAATAACAGCATTGATCCAGCCTCCGAACTTCATCCAACCCGCCTTACCGAACGACTGATACGCTCCTACCGGACTCTTCTTGGTCATACGACCGATCGTTGTCTCTGCCACGATCATCGTATATCCAAATGTCAGTGCCAGTATAATATACACCAACAGAAAAATTCCTCCGCCATACTTGGCTGCCAGATATGGAAATCTCCAGATATTTCCTAATCCTACGGAAGCTCCCGCTGCCGACAGTACGAATCCCAGCTTACCGGAAAATGTACTTCTCTTTTCACCATGCTTTTCCATAGTCTCTCCTCTCGATTCATTTTACCCTTTTTTGATACTTTAGCAATTATTGTACCACAAGAGCAGCTATTGCCTCAATAACTTTCTGAAATTCCAGAGGTTTTGCCAGATGCATATTCATACCCGCAGCCAGGCTTTGTGCAATATCATCATCAAACGCATTCGCCGAAACAGCAATGATCGGTATGCTTTGCGCATCTTCTTTTTCCGATGCCCGGATGCATCTCGCAGCTTCCAGTCCATTCATAACCGGCATCATAATATCCATCAGGATCACATCAAATGTGCCTGACTCACAACTTTCATAGATATCTACTGCTTCTTTTCCATTCCATGCCTCAGTCACAACAGCACCCTGTTCAGTCATTATATATTTTGTAATTTCCATATTAAGTTCGTTATCTTCTACCAGCAGAATCTGAAGTCCCTTCATCACCTGTAATGGATCTTTTTTCTCTGCCGGCTGATAATATGCCCGGTCGATCTGTACCGGAAGCTTTACAGTAAATACTGTCCCAATTCCCTGTTTACTTTCAAAGCTGATCTCACCATCCATGCAATTTACCAGCTTCTTGGTAATGGCAAGTCCCAATCCTATGCCCGAATAAGTTGTTCTGGCACTTGTATCCTCCTGAACAAAAGCCTCGAAGACATGCTTCTGAAATTCTTCACTCATACCGATACCGGTATCTGCGCATACCATTTCCAGCTCTACTGTATTCTCATCACTTGCAAGTTCTCTGCATACTACATTAACGCTTCCACTGTCCATGTTGAACTTCACTGCATTTTCTATAATATTCTGGAAAATCTGGCGGATATGTAATGGACTTCCGATCAAATGATAATGTTCAACTTCGGCAGCATCAATCTGAAGACTGATCTGCTTCTGCTCTGCCTGCACATTTACAAAACGCTTCACATCATCTAACATCTCCTGCAGATCAAAGGCTTCTTCTGTGAGCTGGATACCACCAGATTCCAGCTTACTCATATTCAGAACGTTATTCACCAGATCCACCAGCATATCCGAACTACGCATGATCTCATCCAGACATTCATCTATTTTATCCACATCATGGATATGATTCTTACCGACATTTACCATCCCTCTGATTCCGTTGATCGGAGTACGGATATCATGGCTCATCCGTTTCAGAAAATCTGTCTTAACCGCATTGGCCCGCTCTGCTTCTTCGGCTGTCACACGCAGATCTTCCTGATACGTCATTTCTTTTCTCTTCTGTTCTGATACATCACGGATAACCAGCATAACGATCTGTTTATGATCATCCTGCTCAGACTTCTGTGGAATCAGAAGCGTCTGATACCAGAGCCCCTCTACATCTTCAAACGTATATCCTATAAATCTACGATCACCCAGGCGTTCTTCCAGATCCTTAAGCTTCAGAAATTCTCCAAAAGCTTCCTGATATGCCGGAGCCACCTGTTCTCTGTTAAATGCATCCAACATCCGGTCTGCCTGTGTAATATGACCGATCACCTTTTCAAGCCGCTTTGACATCACAATCGGTTTCCAGATATTTTCCTCTGGATATAATGCCAGATTAGCACTGTAAATACTGGCAATCACATTGATCAGATGATATTCTTTTTCCTTTCTCTTCATTTTAGATCTCCTGATATACTGCATCAAAAGAATGAGACTCAGGCATCCAAAAACATACAGTGCCAGTGTCATGATCATAATCGGCTGTCTGTCAGAAAATACATCCGAATCTTTATAAAACACATACAGATAATACTCCCTGTATATATCGTGTTTACCGTACCAGTTATCTCCGTTGCTGTTCATCTGAAACATCCCATAATCCGAATCACTTGCTTCTCCGTCTTCTATATCCGCAACCGGACATTTCTCCATCATCCGACCAACCTGCTCTTTCGCATTGGAACACAGAACCTGTTTACCATCTGTGATCACAATGATCGCATTATTGCGGAAACTGTCCCCGGAAAGCAGTGAATTTAATGAAAATTCACTCATGTCTTCATCATCTGTTGTCACATCTTCATAGCAAATGATTACGCCGTCTCTGTCTTCTCTCGCAATGATCACATAGTCATAACTGATATCATCCAGTACTATCCGCTCCGCATAACTTTTCTGCGGATATTGCAGTACATTAGCAGCATTATCTTCGGACAGAATCTGTTCCAGCAAATCACTTCTTTCCACCTGATCATGATCTGCATAATACTCTGTATTCAGATCGGCATCCAATATCCATATTCCTGTCAGAGACTGATCCTCCTCGAACTGTGCAAGCTGATCATTACTGCTTAATACAATATCGTTCAGATAACGGCGCAGATTCTCCGCTTTCAGCTGTAGATTCTGCAGATTCTCAACCTGATTGCCAAGCTGGTAATCATCATATTTCTGGCAGCTTGACTGCAGGAAATCCATCACTTTATCCGCTTCCTGACTGATATTGTGCTTTTCTGAATCAGATGTAATCTGAAACACCGCATATAGGATCAGGTAGCCAGTTATGATTATTATCGCACTCAGCAACTGCAATTTTCTTCTGTTTTCTGATTCATTACTCAGCAATCTGCGCATTACTCCTCCTCTTTGTACAAATTAGACTCCACATCCAGATGATATCCCGTCAATATCTCCGTAATTGTTCCATCCTCCCTCATCTCACCCAAAGTCTGCGTCAGTTTCTGTACCAATTGCTCGTCTTCATCCTTTGCAAACGCAACACCAAGCCTGGACCTGTACAGGCTGATATTCAAATATCGATAAGCCTCCGGATATTCCGCTGTATACTGACCCAAAGTTGCCTCATGTCCACCAACCGCATTCACATAACCTTTCCGCAAAGCGGTAAAAGCATCTGCAATTGTACGATAAGTATCTAACTTATACTCTGTAGGAATCTCAGGGTTCATATTCTCAAGAAATATCTTTTCTGTCATAGAATTGGCCTGTACTGCAATCGTCTTCCCTTCCAGATCTTCAATTGTCTTAATATCACTGTCGGCCTTCACCGCCAGCACTCTTCTCGTATACAGATATGGTCCGGCCCACAGATATTTATCTTCCCGCTCTTCCATCGTATAACAGCTCCACAGACAATCAACGATATCTTTCGGAAGTGCAGAATCTACCTTTGCAATATCTACATCAACAAAAACCGGTTCGTATCCCATCCGGTGAAATGCTTCTTTCGCCAGTTCCACATCAATCCCGGTAAATTCTCCGTCAATGTCTTTATAAAAATATGGTTCATACACCACTCCGCCCACTCGAATCTGCGGTAGTTTTTTATCTGATTCCTTCTCCACCTTCTGGCATCCGCATAATACCGTAACAATACAAAATACCAGAAAACATATAAATGCGCTGAATTTTGTCCTCTTCATCTGTTACTCCCTCATAACACAAAAGGAAGCAATTCAACAAATATTGTTCAAATCGCTTCCTCATTATTCGAAAATATTGTCTATCAATATTTTGTCATATATAACAAAATACGTCAAGTTTTATGACTACCTTTTTCCTATTCCTGTACAAATTCGATAACGCCTTTGCCAAGTCTGGAAATACGTGCCAGGGAATATACATGCACACCCTGTGCTTCCAGCTTCTCACGTCCTGGCTGGAAAGACTTCTCAATCAGCGCACCCACACCTGCTGTCGTAGCATGTGCTTTTCTCAGCAGTCTCAGTGCACCTGTGGCTGCCTCACCATTGGCAAGAAAATCATCAATGATCAGAACATGATCCGCTTCACTGATCTGATGGCTGGAAAGAGTCAATTCATAACTGGTTCCTTTGGTAAATGAGCTTACCAGTGTCTGATACAGATCATCATTCAACACCTTCGATGGCTGCTTCTTCAGGATAACCATCGGCACATGCATCTCATATGCTGTCATGAGTGCCGGTGCAATACCAGAACTCTCAATCGTCACGATCTTGGTAATCCCCTGATCCTTGAAGTGCTCTGCAAACTCCTTGCCGATCTCATGCATCAGTTCAGGATCTACCTTATGATTGATAAAACTGTCTACTTTTAATACGTTTTCATTCAATGCCCGGCCTTCCGCCAGAATCTTCTCTTCCAGTACCTTCAACTCTTTCACCTCATATATATTTACTTTAATTTTAAAAATTAACTTATCCAATCTGTCCCAGATCTTTGACCACTTCTCCTGCTATGATCAATCCTGCAACTGCCGGCACAAATGCCACGCTTCCCGGAATATCTCTCCGTTCCGTACACTTATGACTGGCTCCCGGAGGACAAATGCAATTCGTACGGCAGCTGATCGACATATCTTCCTTCGGTCTCGTATGCCGTTTTCCCGAGTATACTACCTTCAGCTTCTTCACTCCGCGCTTCTTAAGCTCTCGCCGCATAACCTTCGCCAACGGACATACCTTAGTCTTATAAATATCTGCCACCTTGAACTGACTTGCATCCAGCTTATTCCCGGCTCCCATGCTGCTGATGATCGGCACATTGCACTCCTTTGCTTTCATCACAAGGGAAATCTTCGCGGTCACAGTATCTACCGCATCTACGATATAATCATATTCCTCAAACGGAAATTCATCTGCATTCTCCGGAAGAAAAAAGCAATTATGGATCTCAATCTTTGCCTTAGGATTAATATCCAGAATACGTTCCTTCATAACTTCTGTCTTATATCTGCCAACGGTCTTTCTCGTAGCTATGATCTGACGGTTCAGATTCGTCAGACACACTTTATCATCATCAACCAGATCCAGCGCGCCCACACCACTTCTTGCCAGCGCCTCACATACATAACCACCCACACCGCCAATACCAAAGACTGCAACTCTGGCTCCTTCAAGCCGCTGCATTGCCTCTTTTCCCAGCAATAATTCTGTTCTCGAAAACTGTGTAAGCATCTATATTAAACTCCTGTAAATCGTCTCTAAATAATCTGCTAATAACTTATATTATGTATTCTTTCCTTACATTTGTCAATACTCCAGAAACCACCAGAAATATTTTTTGCGGGGGTTGACAAGGATTGTATACATGTTTATAATAGACCACGGTAATTGAATATCGAGCCAATCGAAGATTGCAGGAAAGCAGGCATCATGCCCGCCGAAGGAATAATACTCTCAGGTGTCTCATTTAGAGACGAGACTGTAATTGGATGGCCCTCTGGAGAATCCCTTAAGTGGGTGCCGAAGGTGAAAGCAGGACATAGTTCCCGCGAATCTCTCAGGCAAAAGGACAGTGTGACTAGTATATTAAAACAACCTTGTTGTTTTTATTATTTTGATATACCAAGATCTCGTGGATTCTCCCCGGGATTTTTTTGTTTCACAAATTAAATTCCCGGGGAGACATCTATTTGAATCTTTTTCATCTATCCCAATCTATCCATTTTTCAGTCAGAGCTTTTCCCATATCTTCTATGGCTTAATAATTTTGAGAGGAATCGAGGAAAAAAACATGGAATTCATTGCAAAAATCGTTGATCTGGTCAACACATTTCTCTGGGACTACGCATTGTTGGTGCTGCTCCTTGGCGCAGGTATCATTTTTACCTTCCGTCTGAAGTTCATTCAGGTACGTAAGTTTGGTGAAGGTATGCGTTCACTGTTCGGTAATTTTTCTCTGCACGGCGGAAAAAGTGAAGACGGTCTCAGTTCTTTTCAGGCACTGACCACCGCTATTGCAGCACAGGTCGGTACCGGTAATATTGCCGGAGCTGCTACCGCTATTGCATCCGGTGGACCCGGTTCCATTTTCTGGATGTGGGTCAGCGCGTTTTTCGGTATGGCTACGATTTACGCTGAAGCAGTTATGGCTCAGCACACCCGTAAAGTAGAAAACGGTACCGTTGTAGGTGGTCCGGTATATTACATTAAATACATATTCAAAGGTGGATTCGGTAAGTTCCTTGCAGGATTCTTCTCCGTAGCCATCATTCTGGCTCTGGGATTCATGGGTAACATGGTACAGTCCAACTCTATCGGAGTTGCATTTAACAATGCATTCCACGTACCAACTATCGCTGTTGGTATCTTTGTAGCAATTGTGGCAGCAATCATTTTCATCGGAGGTATCAACCGTATCGCAAGCTTCACAGAAAAGATCGTGCCAATCATGGCTCTCCTGTACGTACTTGGAAGCCTGATCATTCTGGTAACACATCTTCCGGGTGTCGGCACTGCATTTAAAGATATCTTTGTAGGCGCATTTTCACCACAGTCCATCGCAGGCGGTATGCTGGGTGTAACCGTACAGAAAGCTATGCGTTTCGGTGTTGCAAGAGGTCTGTTCTCCAATGAAGCAGGTATGGGTTCTACACCTCATGCACATGCAACAGCGAAAGTTGCTAACCCATGTGAACAGGGTATCATCGCTATGATGGGTGTGTTCATCGATACATTTATCATCCTGACTATGACAGCACTGGTTATCCTGTCTACCGGAGTTCTGGGAAATGGACAGACCGGAGCAGAACTGGCACAGAGTGCATTTAACGTAGGATTTGGTGATTTTGGAAATGTCTTCATTGCCATCTGTATGCTGTTCTTCGCATTCACTACCATCATCGGTTGGTATTACTTCGGAGAAGTTAATGTACGTCACTTTTTTGGTAACAAAGCGGTAAAAGTATATGCCGTAATCGTAGTCATCTTCGTTATCATCGGTTCTACATTAAAGGTAGATCTGGTATGGAATATGGCAGACATGTTCAACGGTCTGATGGTGCTTCCGAACCTGATCGCACTTCTGGCTTGTATGAAAGTTGTAACGTCTATTTCAAAAGAGCACAAAGCGCTCTGATTTATCGTAATAAACTGCACGATATGTGCAAAACAGCATCCGCTTCTTTACCCTCCCGCGGATGCTGTTTTTATTATCAGAAGCGAAAGGTCTGAATTTATGCTACACTAACTATAAACAAAGAACGGAGGTACGCCTATGACTGCAACCTACACGGTAACCCGTGAAGGCATCCTGCCGGATGGACGTGGATATCAGGATCTGCACTGGCATGAAGAACTGCAGCTTACCCGTGTAGAATGCGGAGATTTAGATATCCGCGTGGACGGTATTGACTATACATTGCATCAGGGCGAATCCATTCTCATCAACCGGAATCTATCAATTCTCTGCCATCGTACTCCGTCCGGATACAGACTAGCAGAAACAGATTCTGACGCTTCTGGATGAAATCCTGACATTGATGTCAAAAAACATATCTTCTGATGTAAATAATCCAGAATATCAGACCGCCGTCCGGCTTACTATGCTCTGGTCTGTACTGATACAGAACATGTCCTCAAGCCTTGCTGCACCCTCTAAAACTTATCTCCGCAGACAGGAAAGAATACATACTATGCTATCTTTTATTCATGAACATTATGCGGAAGAAATCCATCTAAAAGACATTGCTGCCACTGCAATCAGAAAAAGACCAGCTTCTTTCTGGTCGTACTTCCTGCAGACAAACATCTCGACACCACAGCTCTCAGCAAGAAGATCGGTGTCTCCAAGTTAAATAGCTGTACGAATTCTTCCGGAATATCGCCTTTCGCCTGTTCCACAATAATTCCCTTTACAACTTCCAACTCATCTCCATGCTTGTAAAGCCATAAATGTGGATACACAAAAGTACTGACGGTCATCCATATAGTCTGTATCTCACTTTTCTTATACCGAAACTCACGATTCTTCATATAGACAACTTCTTCCGACTCAACTTGTAATCTGGAATGAATCGTTCCAATCCACTTCCACATTCCATCCTTTTTACACTTCTCTTTTTCGTCCTGAAGTACCCGCATCAGATATGTACGTAAGATAATTTCTTCCTTTCGAAATATCAAATCATAATATTGTTTCATTACACGTAACACTCGATCACGATCATTTTTACTCATTTCTCTTCCAGCGGAATCTTTAATCCATTGATTCCACTGATAAATGTTTTTACGCTGAAAATAAGCAAGCATTTCCACAATTTCCATTTGGCGTATTTCTTCCATTTCTCTGAATCAATAACCAGAATCCATGAATTGGTTATTTCCTTCAATTCACGAATCTCATTAATCACATCAGGAAAGGCTGCTTCCTTTGCATAAACCCATTTCTTTCGTGACACATGATGTTCAGGATTTGCCAATACATGCATAGAAAAGAAGAACTCCCAAACCGGCAGATACGATACTACTACCTTGGTATTCTCCTCATAGAACATATCCAGAACCATATCCATCTCCTCCTCTTTCGATTAACCAACAAGTTAATCAATTCCCATTTCATCTTAGTTGTTGGAATTATAGAGATTGATACTACATTTGTCAACATTTTATAACGAGATTCGATTTTTCTGCCTCTCTTATTTTCACATAACATTACAACAGGCAGTTGATTCAAAATCAACTGCCTGTCTCTCTAAAGCACTTTCACTTTCTGATTTTATATAAAATATTCTATCGTCCGCTCCGGCGTCAGAAGTGTCTCTCTATTGGACAATAACACTGCTTCTCTTCCTGCCACCGGCCCCAGTGCATATAATTTTTCTTCATCCTGATTAAAATATTTCTCCGGTACGATCCTGTTATACTCCATCGGATGATCCATATGTATCTCGATATCTTTCTCTTCATATGGTTCTGTCCAGTAATATGGATCAAACATTTTAATCTTGTCATCCTGGATTCCCGTCAATGTCACATAGTGCCATTCATCTAGGAAAAGTCTTACTACGACAGCTCCACCTCTGCGTAAGACATCATTGATCCGACTGCTATCACCAAGGTATACATCTTCTCCGGACAGATATGCACTGTTTACTGACAGCCTGCCGATCTTGCCAAATTCATTGAGCCAATTTGACAAAAACATCATAGCCATACGCGAAGTGCCGCTCTGTCCCGGCACACCTTCTGCACTGTAGCAGTCCAGACAATATAACATCACATTACGTATAATCTCCGGTGGGATATCCTCCCGATTGAAAAGATAGCTGATCGCATTCAACATCGATGTCGGTCCGCAATCACATTCTGATATCTGATAGTGTAATGGGTTCTTCATCTTTTGCCTCCCTGTATCTATGCTCTCTAGTGTACCATCCGCTCCCCCGATACGTCAACAGGAGCAGTCCTCTCGAACTGCCCCTGCCCTGCTAATATCTTTTATCTCTTAATCTTCTTCGATGTGTTCCCGTCCCTGATCGATAATCGTACGCACATGATCATCTGCCAGTGAATAGAACACGGATTTACCTTCCCGTCTGCTCTTGACCAGCTTGTTCTGCTTCAGTATCCTGAGCTGGTGGGAAATAGCTGACTGTGTCATATTCAATGCCTCAGCCAGATCGCAGACACATACCTCTGCTTCAAAGAGCACATACAGAATTCGGATTCTTGTGGAGTCTCCAAAGATCTTGAATAATTCCGCCAGATCATACAGCTCCGTCTCAGCCGGAATGGTCTCATTTACTATTTTCAGGAGATTCTCATGTACCTCGCAAGATTCACAGATCTCCACATCATTTGCTTTTTTTTCCATCTTATCACTCCTAGAGGTTCTTTACAAAAAGTGCCCGGATCGCATTAAGAACCGCAATCACCATAACTCCCACGTCTGCGAAGATTGCCATCCACATATTCGCTATACCAAGTGCTCCGAGGATCAGGCAGATTGCTTTAATACCAAGTGCAAAATAAATGTTCTCATATACAATGCGTAAGCATTTTCTGGATATTTTGATTGCCTTTGCAATCTTCTGTGGATCATCATCCATCAGCACCACATCGGCCGCTTCAATGGCTGCATCAGATCCAAGAGCTCCCATGGCAATTCCTATATCTGCTCTGGAAAGTACCGGTGCATCATTAATGCCATCACCGACAAATGCAAGTTTCTCTTTCTCGCCTTTCTTAGCCAGCAGTTCTTCTACCTTCGCAACCTTATCTACCGGAAGTAGTTCGCTGTGTACTTCATCAATACCAAGCTCTGCTGCCACCTGATCTGCCACCCGCTTCATATCTCCGGTCAGCATGACTGTCTTAGTGATACCCGCGCGCTTCAGATCCTGAATTGCCTGTTTTGCATGAGGCTTCAACTGATCTGATATCAGAATGTGTCCGGCATAAGTTCCATCCACTGCCACATGTACAATTGTACCTACTTCATGGCATTCGCTGTATGGGAGATCCATCAGCTTCATCAGCTTTGCATTGCCGGCCGCCACTTCTACGCCATCAACTTTAGCTTTCACGCCATGTCCGCTGATCTCTTCGATATCCGTTACACGATTACGATCGATTGGCTTGCCATATGCTTTCTGCAGACTCTTACTGATCGGATGTGAGGACGAACACTCTGCCAATGCTGCGTACTCCAGAAGCTGCTCCTCCGGAATTGTATTGTGATGTACTCCGCTGACCTCAAATACGCCCTGTGTCATCGTACCGGTCTTATCAAATACTACATATTTGGTCTGCGCCATGGTCTCAAGATAATTGGAACCTTTGACCAATACACCTTCATGACTTGCTCCGCCAATCCCGGCAAAGAAGCTGAGCGGAATACTGATAACCAGTGCACAAGGACAACTGATAACCAGAAATGTCAGTGCCCGGTAGATCCAGTCACCCCATTCCGGCGCAAGTCCCAATGCAAGCATACGCACGATTGGCGGCAGGATTGCCAGTGCCAATGCACCGTAGCAGACTGCCGGTGTATAATATCTTGCAAATTTCGAAATAAAGTTTTCAGATCTCGACTTTCTGGAACTTGAATTCTCCACCAGTTCCAGAATCTTGGATACGGTAGACTCCCCAAACTCACGGGTCGTCTGAATCTTCAGCAGACCTGTCATATTGATACATCCACTGATAACCTCATCACCGGCTTTTGCTTCTCTCGGAAGACTTTCGCCAGTCAGTGCACTGGTATTAAGTGTACTGCTGCCTTCCGTGATCACACCATCAATCGGCACTTTTTCACCTGGCTGTACGACGATCACCGTGCCAACTTCTACCTCATCCGGATCCACCTGTTCCAGTTCTCCGTCTTTTTCAACATTCGCATAATCCGGTCTGATGTCCATCAGATCGCTGATATTCCGCCTGCTCTTGCCTACTGCATAACTCTGGAACAACTCGCCGATCTGATAAAACAGCATTACGGATACGCCTTCTTTATAATCACCCAGGGCAATCGCACCCACAGTAGCTACTGCCATCAGGAAATTCTCATCAAATACCTGTCTGTTCAGAATACCTTTGAACGCTTTGCGCAGTACGTCGTATCCGATTACCAGATACGGCACCATATAGCAGATAAATCTGATATATCCCTCTAATGGAAGAAAACCGAATGCAATGATCAGTACTGCCGCAACGATAACACGGATCAATACCTTTTTCTGTTTCTTTGTCATATCTGCTCCTGTCCTTTCCGATTCATTTTCCGCTTTATTCTCTGCAGATATCTATTACCATCCAGCTGTATCTTACAAGAAGATCTCGCAGTCGTCTTCTACCTTCTTGCAGTTCTTCAGGACTTCTTTCATAACCTTCTTAGGCTCCTGTCCCTCTTCGAATTCCACGATCATCTTCAGCATCATGAAGTTAACAGTTGCATCCTTAACGCCTGCTGTCTCTTTTGCTGCCTGCTCCATCTTATTTGCACAGTTTGCACAGTCTACATCGATTTTGTAAGTCTTTTTCATAATAAATACTTCCTTTCTGCTATTGAATTATTTGTTTGAATATATGAGCACTTGTTCATATGTTTGTTTTTATTATAGCACTACCATCATTTCTGTCAATAGCTTTTCACATCTTATCTGGAATCCCTGTAAACGATATGGTATGATGAAATAAATGTACGAAGGAGGATATTTATGCACGTAGGTAAGAAAATGCAAAAAAGGGAAAAGTCTGCCATGTCTGTATCACTGTACGGTAATCTCGTCTTTGTCGTCATCGAACTTGTGATGGCACTGGTCACTGACTCTCAGGCAGTACTTCTGGACGCCGTCTATGATGGCGTAGAATTCTGTATGCTGCTCCCTTCCATTTTTCTGATTCCATTACTATACAAGCCATCTAATGAGGAACACCCATTTGGATATATGCAGATTGAGACCATCTTCGTTGTTGTTAAGGGGATTACTATGACAGCAGTCACCTTTGGTCTGATCTTTAACAACATCAACCTGATGCTGCACGGCGGTCATATTGTGTCCTTCCACACTGTTGCCGGATTTGAATTATTTGCCTGCATCTTAGGTATCATCGTAACCGTTTATCTCTATTATAAAAACAAACAAATGGAATCACCGCTCATCAATATGGAAATGCAAGGCTGGCGGATTGACAGCTTTATCTCACTCGGTATGACCGTTGCTTTCCTGTTGCCAATGTTAATCCCCTTTGACTGGTTCCAACATGTCGTGCCGTATCTTGATCAGTTAATCACCATTGTACTTTCCCTGGTTATGATACCAACACCGATCCGCACTGTAATCACAGGCATCCGTGATCTGATGCTGATTCCACCGGAAGAAGAGACCATCGATGATATCAAAGAAACTATCGAACCGATCATCGGCGTATACGGACACAAAAACCTGTATTACGATATCGTCCGCACCGGAAGAAAGCTCTGGATCAGTGTCTACATCAGTTTTGAAAAGGACATCGTATCTCTGTCCAAATTTAAACAATTACAGGATCTGTGTATTAAGGCACTGGCTTCCAAATATTCCGATTTCTACTTTGAACTTCTGCCGGATATAGAATTTACCGGGATTGAAGATATTGAATAAAATCCGGAAAAAATCTGTTGACAGCTTTTTATCCGAGTGTTATATTATATGTGTACAAACCAAAGGCGGTTTTCCAACAGGAAAACTGCTTTTTTGTTTTGTATAATAAAAAGGTTGCTATTGCAGGAACGCCGAAGTATCATTTTCCCCAAGAATGATCTCCGGACAAACTCCAATTCATATATACTTTTCTCCTTCGGGAGAAGCATTCCCCAAGCTTTGTATATAGCACTGCAGAGCAACAAAAACCTCTCAATGACATACCAAAAAGAAAAAACACGGCATTTTAATGTCGTGTTTTTTCTTGTCTTCGACCACCGTCTTTTGTGTATTATGCACAATTTTATATATCATTTTTTTAATTTCTTGGTTAATCATACTTTTTCTTCGGTGCTATAATGTGCTTGTAACAAAGAAAACCTACTTAACACACCTCTTTGAACAGCAAAGTTGAAGGATGCTAAGCAGATCAGATTTTTGGAGGAAAAGATAAATGAATACTTTAAAAGCTGAAAAGAGAAGCATGGACATCAAAGCAAAGAAATTAAGAAGAGAAGGTTTCGTTACCGGTAATGTATTTGGCAAGAAGCTTGCAGAATCCATTCCAGTCAAAATCGAGAAATCCGCAATTGAGAAGTTACTGAAGACAAGCCACAAAGGTAGCCAGATTATGTTAGATATCGACGGTGCGTCTTATCAGGTACTGATCAAAGATGTAGAATATAACCCGTTAAAAGGTCAGGTAGATGAGATTGACTTCCAGGCACTTGTAAGTGACGAGAAAGTTCATTCTGTTGCAGAGATCGAACTGGTTGACCACGAAAAGGTAGTATATGGAGTACTGGAGCAGTTCCTTGAAGAAATCCAGTTACGCGCACTTCCTGCTGCATTGGTTGATAAGGTTGAGATTAATGTCGGTGAGTTGAAAGTCGGTGAATCTATCAAAGTAAAAGATTTGCCAATCTACCAGAACAAAGATGTTGACATTCTGACAGATCCGGAAGCTACTATTGTAACTATCCAGGAAGTACACAATGCTCCTGAAGCTGACGAGGAAGCTGAAGAAAGCACAGAAGCATAATTTCATATTTGCGATTTTAAAAAAGGATTCCAGTTGTGGAATCCTTTTCTTATTCTTTTCTTATTATAATGCTTTAATTCTCTCAATTGCTGCTACGGTATTCTCGTATGAACCGAATGCTGTCAGTCGGAAGTATCCTTCTCCGCTCGGTCCAAATCCGGATCCCGGAGTTCCTACGACATTGGCATTCTCCAATAAGTAATCAAAGAATTCCCATGAAGTCATCTTATCTGGTGTCTGCAGCCAGATATATGGTGCATTCACACCACCGGATACGTTGTATCCTGCGCTCTTCAGTCCTTCATAGATAACCTTTGCATTGTTCATGTAATAAGCTACCTGCTCTTTTAACTGAGCTTTACCAGCTTCTGAGTATACTGCCTCTCCGGCTTTCTGTACGATGTACGGAGCTCCGTTGTACTTGGTTCCGTGACGTCTTGCCCACAGAGAATGAAGCATCACATCACCCTGCTTGATATCTTTCGGAATAACAGTTGCTCCCAGACGTACACCCGTGAATCCTGCATTCTTAGAAAAGCTGCGAAGCTCGATCGCACAGGTTCTTGCTCCCTCACACTCGTAAATTGTATGTGGTACATCATCCTCAGAAATATATGCCTCGTATGCTGCATCATAGATAATGACTGCACCTACTTTATTGGCATAGTCTACCCACTCCTGAAGCTGATCCTTTGTGATCGTAGAGCCGGTCGGGTTATTCGGGAAGCACAGGTAGATAATATCCGGTGTCTCCTTCGGAAGTTCCGGTGCAAAGTTCGTCTCTTTTGTACATGGCATGTAGATTACATCACTCCATGTCTCTGTCTTTGGATCATAAGTACCGGTACGTCCTGCCATAACATTGGTATCCACATATACCGGGTATACCGGATCACATACAGCAATCTTATTGTCCTTGGCAAAAATCTCCTGGATATTACCAGAATCTCCCTTTGCGCCGTCTGAAATAAAGATCTCGTCTGCCTTAATGTCGCATCCTCTGTCCTGATAATCATTCTTAGCCATTGCTGTTCTTAAGAATTCATATCCCAGATCCGGTGCATATCCGTGAAATGTCTCTGCATGAGCCATCTCGTCTACTGCTCCGTGCAATGCATCAATAATCGCCGGTGCTAACGGCTGTGTCACATCTCCGATTCCCAGACGGATGATGGATTTATCAGGATTCGCCGCAGAATATGCAGCTACTTTTTTACCGATTGTGGAAAACAGATAGCTTCCCGGTAACTTCAGATAATCTTCGTTCACTTTAAACATCTTGTGTATCTCCTCTTTTTATTTCTTTTATACAGTAACTATTCCGTCGTATACAGTGACTGCCGGTCCTGTCATATAGATCTTCCCATCAGCCTCATCCCATAAGACGGATAATTCTCCACCTATTAATTTTACCGTAACATGACGTTCTGTCAAGTCATTTAATACACCTGCCGCTGCTACCGCACAGGCTCCCGTACCGCAGGCAAGGGTTTCCCCGGCTCCACGCTCCCATACCCGTACAATAATATGCTCTCTGTCCACCACCTGAGCAAATTCCACATTTACCCGTCTCGGAAAACGTCCATGATATTCAAACTCCGGACCAATCTGTGCAAGATCCAGTCGTTTTACGCTGTTTACCCAGACTACTGCATGCGGATTACCCATGGATACACCCGTCATCCGATATTCCATACGATGGATTGAGATTGGCTCCTGCACCACTCTGGTGTGTTCAGATATAATAGGAATCTTATCTGCCTGGAAAATAGGATATCCCATATCTACAGTTACCCGAGAAATTTTATCTTCTTCATCCGTCTCCAGCCACAGTCTCCGCATACCTGCATCTGTCTCAATGATCAGTTCTTTCTTCTTCGTCATTCCTCTGTCATAGACATACTTTGCAAAGCAACGGATTCCATTGCCGCACATTTCAGCTCTGGATCCATCTGCATTATAAATCTCCATTCGAAAATCTGCTCTCCTTGATGGCAGAATAAGGATCAGCCCATCTGCCCCAACGCCAAAATGCCTGTCACTAAGCCTTACCGCAAGCCTTTCCGGTTCTCTGATGTGCTCTGTGATTCCATTTACATAGATGTAATCATTACCAAGTCCATGCATCTTCGTAAAATACATCCGCAGCACATTCCTTCTATAATTATATACTTATTCTGACATAATGCTGAGTACCATCTCAGCCGTCTCTACGATATTATTACCACTGTCCATACTGCACTTCTGCAGATATCTGTGTGCTTCCTCTTCAGTCATATTGTTACGGGCCATCAGAAGTTCCTTCGCATCTTTGATTAGTTTCTGCTGCTTTGGATCTCTCTGTGCTCTCTCTTTCTTTCGTTTCCTGCGTCTGCGATCCATCGCCTGAAGCATCATATTCATAGTGTTAAGAAGGTCATATACCTTAATCGGCATATTCAGTCCTACCACACCTTCGATATTATCTCCCTGCCATTTTTCCGGTGACGCTACCAGAAGCATCTCAAATTCCTTCGGAAGGTATTCCCGTAATTCGGTATACAGCATATCCGCAAGTTTATAGCCGCATACCACAATTCCCTCATCCAGAAGTTCCGTATAGTGCAGTACCTGAGCGCCCGTAGTACATACTCCGATGACTTCACAGCCGCCACGGGCCAGAATATTACGAATATTGATTGCATTATCTTTATTTGGAAATACAACAATAACGTCTGCCACACTTACACCTCCTGTCGATCTTCTCTGCTGTCTTCATTCTTATCAAATAACAGCAGTTTAGATCACACGGAGATATTTCTGAATTTCCCATTCTGTAATCTGGGCACGGTACTCTCTGTACTCTTCCTTCTTTGCTGCGATGTATTTCTCAGCCAGATCTTTACCAAGTACATCCTTGATAAATGAATCTTTTTCAAATTCTCTGGCCGCCTCCAGAAGGCTTCCAGGCAGTGAGTCAATACCCATACGCTCCCGTTCCTTCTGTGTCAGTTTATAAATATTGGTATCCACACTCTCCGGCGGCATAATCTCATTGCGGATGCCATCCAGTCCTGCTGCCAGGCACACTGCCAGCGCCAGATATGGATTCGCTGACGGATCAGGACTTCTGAGTTCTATTCTGCTCTCCTCACCGCCTGCCGGAATCCGGATCAGCGGTGTACGGTTGGTCTCAGACCATGCAATGTATACCGGAGCCTCATATCCCGGGATCAGTCTCTTATAAGAATTAACCGTAGGATTGGTAATAAATGTAATTGCCTTCATATGCTTCATGATACCACCGATGAAGTAATATGCCTCTTTACTGAGTCCCTTCTCATCGAAGTTATCGGTAAATACATTCACTCCGTCTCGGTTCAAAGTCATATTCAGATGCATACCGGAACCATTGGCTCCCAGATTCGGCTTTGGCATAAATGTTGCATGAAGTCCATGCCTCTTGGCGATGGTCTTAACTACCAGCTTAAATGTCATGATATTATCTGCTGTAGCAAGTCCTTCGTCATAGCGGAACACAATCTCGTGCTGTCCCGGTGCAGCCTCATGGTGAGATGCCTCAATCTCAAATCCCATATCTTCCAGAGTCAGCACCATGTCACGTCTCGCATTTTCGCCAAAATCCAGAGGACCCAGATCAAAATAGCTGGCATTCTCATGGGTCTTAGTCGTCGGCTGTCCATCCTCGTCTGTTTCAAACAGGAAAAATTCGCACTCCGGTCCTACGTTAAATTCATAACCGTCTGACCTGGCATCATCCAACACTCTCTTAAGTACATATCTCGGATCACTGTCAAACGGTGTTCCATCCGGGCGGTGTACATCACAGATCATACGTGCAACCTTGCCCTGCTGCGGTCTCCATGGAAAGATTTCAAATGTATTCAGATCGGGGTACAGATACATATCAGACTGCTCAATTCTTGCAAAGCCTTCAATGGATGAACCGTCAAACATACATTTATTATTCAGTGCTTTTTCCAGCTGGCTGGTAGTAACTGCCACATTCTTCATAGTTCCGAAAATATCCGTAAACTGGAGACGGATAAACTCCACATCCTCTTCTTCTACCAGACGAAGGATATCTTCTCTCGTATAATTATTCATAATGGATACCTCCTATATTGATTTTTACTCATACCTCTGTGATTTTATAACGTGATGTTTTAAGAATATTTCCAAATACCAAACGAGGGCATTCTTCACCTAGGAAAAACGCCCTTGTTTTATATGATATTATTATAGAGATATGTGGACTTTCTGTCAATCTTAACCTGATGTAATATTTTTCGGCAACAGCATTCCCAGATGCTGTTCAAATTCTGTTCCGGCGACCTCTTCCACCTGATCTGCCGCGGAATCACGCATAGCTGCCTCGACAAATCTTCCTGCCAGCACGCACAAGTCTCTTAAGCCATCTCCACGCACCATGCCTCCGGCAATGATAGATGCAAAGATATCCCCGGTACCCGAATAGCTTCCTCCGATATACGGAAATGCGATCAGTTCGCATTGTTCCTGCGTAATGATCAGATTCCCAATCTTTTGTTCACCATTTTCGGTTAGATGGATCCCCGTTACAAGGATATTTTTTACTCCTTTTTCCAACAGACTGTTTGCCATCTGATGAATAATCTCAATCTTTAATTCTCCCGGCAGGCTGCATACTGTCTCGTAATCTGCTTCTGTCAGCAGACAGAGTTCTGTCAGATTTGGCGTGAGCACATCTGCCTGACAGGCAAGTTCTTTCATCTTCTCCAGCAAGCCATCCGTAAACATATCGTACTTCACTCCATCATCACCCATAACCGGATCTACCAGTAGAAATGTATCCTCCTTACGAAAGGTATCTAAGAAATCAAAAATCCGGTCTATCTGAGCCTCGCTTGCCACAAATCCAGTATAGATGCCATCAAAATGTGCACCAAGCTTCTCCCACTCGCTACGTATATATTCCATCTTATCAGTATAATCGTCCAGATAATAACTCGGATAACCGGTCTGTGCACTCAATACCGCTGTTGGCAAAGGACACGGCTGCACTCCCATTACGGATATCACTGGTATCGCTGCCGTCAACGAACACTTCCCGAATCCGGATAAATCCTGGATTACTGCTATCTTCTTAACCATTTGTTTACTCCCTTGTTACTTGATTACTATGATCTTGCATAGTAAAATCGACACTGTTACTATAACAGTGCCGATCCTTATGTGTCAACGTTTTAACCTTATGAAAATACCATAAGACTACTATAGAAATACTAATTCAATCCTTGTTCCTTCACCAAGCTTACTCTCTACATGTACTTCGCCATGATGAAGCATCACTCCGTGTTTTACAATAGAAAGTCCAAGTCCCGTACCACCTCGTTCTTTGGAATGGCTCTTGTCCACCCGATAGAATCTTTCAAAAATCCGGTCTATCTGATCCTCGGGAATGCCAATGCCATTATCTGTGACAACGATCTTTTTTCCCTGTAAGGTATTGCCCGCCCAGACACTTACTTTACCGCCGGGATTATTATACTTGATCGCATTTTCTGTAATATTATAGATCATTTCATCCAATATCTGACGGATACCTGTGTATTTTACACTTTCTCCTGTCAGTTCCAGACGCACCTGATTCTTTGCCGCCTGCGGTGCCAGACGACTGATGATCTCACGGGAAAGTTCGTACAAATCCACCTCTTCTTTCTCCAGTTCCACACGCCCCTCATCCAGTCTGGATAACTTGATAATATCTTCTACCAGCGTAATCAGACGGCTTGCTTCCTGATAGATCTTTTCTGAAAAATGCTGCATATCTTCCGGTCTTACCAGACCATCTTTCATAATCTCTGCATAACCGGATATAGAAGTCAGTGGTGTCTTAAGTTCGTGAGATACATTCGCTGAAAATTCACGACGCATCGCTGCCACTGCTTCTTTCTCCTTGTTGGACTGTTCAATTCTCTCAAGAAGTGGCTGAAGTTCCGGATACATTTCCTGTTCCAGCGGATTCTCCAGATCCAGTGTATTAATCGGACGAATCAGACGTTCTATCTGCCATTTAGACAGAAGCCATGCTGTTACAATCATAACCAATGCCAGAAATATCATAAATGGAAGAATATGAAACGCTGATTTCATAGCTGAATTCATCGTCCTCGATACACGAAGTACGGTGCCGTCTGGCATCTTTTCCGCATAATAGCACATCTCTTCTCCGATCGTATCCGACTTACGGATATCCTCTCCCTCTCCTTTTGCAAATGCTTTCTTTACCTCCGGACGATTCTTATGATTCTCAAATGTGTGCTCATCTTCTGTTGAATCATACAGTACAGTTCCCTCTGTACTGATCCACGTAATTCTCGTATTGGCCCGCACTTCATCCATTTGATTCAGATATTCCGTACCGGAAATCTGCACTGCCTTGCTGATATAATCTGCCTCACGGTGAATCTCTTCTTCTACCGTAGTAACCGTCTGACGGTACATAATTCCTGTCAAAAATATATATGCAATTACCAATGTCGCGGTGAGAACAAATACCATGCTGTGTTGCATCTTCTGTCTCATGGGCTGTATTTTCTGTGTCATAAAATTCTTCCTTTATTCGCTGATCCGGTAACCTACACCCCGGACTGTCTCAATCATATCTCCTGCTGTGCCAAGCTTCTGGCGCAGTGTACGGATATGTACGTCTACCGTACGTGTCTCACCATCAAAATCATACCCCCAGATCTCTTCCAGCAGCTGACTTCTGGTAAGTACAATATTCGGATGCTCCAATAATCTCCGCAGTAATTCAAATTCCTTTAATGTAAGCTGCACCGGCTCTCCGTTTACCAGAATTTCATGTTTCTTCACGTCCATCTCAATCGCACCATGGACAACTTTCTGCGGGCGTTCATCCCTCTGTCTCTCTACACGTCTGAGTACCGCCTTGACTCTGGAAATCAGTTCCATCATACCGAAAGGCTTACTTACATAGTCATCGGCTCCCAGATCCAAACCGATTACTTTATCGTATTCTGCTCCTTTAGCTGTCACCATAATCACCGGAATATTCCGGGTCAATGTATCTGCCTTTAACTGCTTTAAAAGCGTCAATCCATCCTCACCCGGCAACATGATATCCAGCAAAATAAGCTCTGGCAGTTCAACTGCCAAAGCTTTCTTTAATGCTTTACCGTCTTCAATCTCTTTTGTTTCAAATCCCATCGTCTGAAGGGTGTATGCTACCAGTTCTCTGATATTCGCGTCGTCCTCTACACAATAGATCATATATGACTCTCCTTATGCACTCCTGTAATTGAAAATTCTACCCATTCCGCAATATTGGTCGCATGATCTCCGATTCTCTCCAAATACTTAGATACCATGATCAGGTCAATCGCCGTACTTCCGTCTTCATCCCCGGCGCTGATCAGATGCATCAGCTTCTTCTTCACCGTCTCAAACAGTTCATCCACCGCATCATCCTGCTCAATAACTTCACGTGCAAGTTCCAGATCACGTTGAACATAAGATGCTACGCTGTCATGCACCATCTTCGAAACAGCCGATGCCATCTTGTCAATCTCAGGGATCTCATTGGTCTCATTCATTCCTGCGGAAATAATGATCTCCGCAATATCTGAGGCCTGATCTCCAATTCTCTCCATATCAGTGATCATTTTAAGTGCCGCTGAAATCTGTCTCAGATCTCTCGCTACCGGCTGCTGCTGTAATAACAAACGCAGGCAGAGACGTTCGATGTCTTTCTCCATATGATCAATCTCCTGATCTGCCTCAACCACATTCATCGCCTGATTCGAGTCTCCGTTACGCAGTGCCTTCGCTGCTCTGCTGATTGCGACCTCACACAATTCACCCATGTGGGTCAGCTGGCTGTTCAATGACTCCATCTGTCTGTCAAATCTGTTCCGCATCTTATCCGAACCTCCCTGTGATATAATCTTCTGTTCTCTTATCAGAAGGAATTGAGAATAATTTCTCTGTGTCGTTGTATTCAATAACCTCTCCAAGCAGGAAAAATGCAGTATTGTCAGATATGCGGACCGCCTGCTGCATATTGTGTGTTACCATGACAATAGTATAGTCTTTTTTCAGCTCTGCCGCAAGGTCTTCAATCTTAGATGTAGAAATAGGATCCAGCGCAGATGTTGGTTCATCCATCAGAAGTACTTCCGGCTGCACTGCCAATGCTCTTGCGATACAGAGTCGCTGCTGCTGTCCGCCCGACATACCCAGCGCGCTCTTCTTCAGACGATCTTTGCATTCATCCCAGATTGCTGCATCGCGGAGAGACTTCTCCACAATATCATCAAGCTTTGCTTTGGAATGGATACCGTGTGTTCTTGGTCCGTACGCAATATTATCATAAATACTCATCGGAAACGGATTCGGCTTCTGAAATACCATTCCTACACGTTTCCTCAAAAGATTCACGTCCATATTGTGAAAAATATCCTCGCCGTCCAGTGTTACCTCGCCTTCAATTCTACATCCTTCTACCAGATCATTCATTCTGTTTAATGATTTCAAAAGTGTAGATTTACCACATCCTGACGGTCCGATAAATGCTGTGATTTTATTTGCTTCGATATCCAGATTAATATTCTTCAACGCATGAAAATCACCGTAATATAAATCCAGATCCTTAATCTTTATCTTTCCCATTTCGAAAATATACTTTCCTTTCTATACTTTTGTCAGCTTCTTCGCCACCATACCTGATAATGTATTGATCACTACTACCAGCACCAGCAAAATAACTGCTGTTGCATACGCCTGATCCATATAAAGACCTTCACTCGCAAGCAGATACATATGCACTGCCAGTGTCCTTCCTGATCCCAGTACACTTGAAGGTACCTGGGCTACCGAACCGGCCGTATATATAAGTGCTGCTGTCTCTCCCACAATACGTCCGATTGCAAGGATCACGCCCGCCAGAATCCCCGGCACGGCAGACGGCAGAACAATATAAAATACAGTACGTAATTTACCTGCTCCAAGTCCAAAGCTTCCTTCCCGGTAAGAATCCGGAACAGACAGAAGTGCTTCTTCCGTTGTACGCATAATCAGAGGAAGAATCATGATTGCCAGCGTAAATGCTCCGGCCAGAAGTGAAAATCCCCAATGGCATGTGCTTACAAAGAACAGCATTCCGAATAATCCATATACAATAGACGGAATTCCTGACAAAGTCTCTGTAGTAAGTCTGATAATATCCACAAATTTATTGCCCTTCCCAGCATATTCAGCCAGGAAAATCGCTGAAAAAATACCGATCGGTACTGCCAGAAGCAATGACAGCAATGTCATAACGACAGTGTTGATCAGTGCCGGCATCAATGATGCATTCTCTGAATTATAGTGTAAAGAGAATAACGACGGTTTCAGGTACGGTACACCATGTACCAGAATATATACAATTAAAAAAATCAATACCGTAAATGTAATAAGTGCCGCCAGTTTTACCAGAATCATCATAATAAGCGAAGCCGGATGGCGCAGATAAGAATGCATCTTCTGTGAAAAATCATTTTTCTTATTCATGATCTGCCCTCCTCTTTAATATTGCTACCGCCGCATTAATGATCAGAATAAATACAAAAAGTACAACTCCTGTCGCGATCAATGCTTCTCTGTGAAGATCTGCCGCATATCCCATTTCAATGACAATATTGGCTGTCAGGGTTCGTACACCTTTGAATATACTTCCTGTAAGTCTTGGCTGGTTACCGGCAACCATGATAACTGCCATGGTCTCTCCGATCGCACGTCCGATACCTAATACAACTCCTGCCAGAATGCCTGACTTGGCTGCCGGCAGTACTGTGCGAAATATACTTCTTTCGTGTGTTGCGCCAAGCGCAAGTGAACCTTCATAATACTGTGGTGGCACTGCACGGATTGCAGACTCTGTAACTCCGATGATCGTCGGCAGAATCATCATTCCCAAAAGCAAGGATGCTGTCAGAATACTGTTACCATTTCCTGATTGTCTGATAACACCTGCATGTTGCAGGGATTTGGCAATGTTCCTTACCCACGGCACAAGCACGACCAATCCAAAAAATCCATATACTACAGAAGGAATACCTGCCAGAAGTTCTGTTGCCATCTTCAGTGGACGATAGATCTGCTTCGGACAATAATGTGCCATATATACGGATGTCAGGATACCGATCGGCACCCCAAAAATAATCGCTCCGGCGGTCACATACAGACTTCCTACGATCATTGGCAGGATACCGAAGATATTGTTTTTCGGTCTCCATAGTGTCCCGCTTAAAAATTTCCCAAATCCGATCTCTTTCATTGCCGGGAGCCCATTTGCAAAAAGAAATATACAAATAAGCGCTACCGCCAGCACCGAAGCGCAGGCGGCAATGAAGAATACGCCCCGCATGAAAGATTCTTTCCATGCATTATGTTTCATTTATTTAGCTACCTCATCCCATGTAAGTGTTTCACCAGTGTAGATGCTCTTTACCTGATCGCTGCTCAGCTCATCGATCGTGCTATTCTTGTTTACGATGACTGCAATACCATCTGTAGCAATTACCTGCGCTTTCAGTCCTTCAGAAAGTTCTGTATCTTTCAGTTCTCTTGATGCCATACCGATGTCATAGGTTCCATCGATTGCTGATGTCATACCTGTTGTAGAATCAGTTGTCTGAAGTTCAATCTCTGCATCCGGATTGTTCTCTTTGTATGCCTCGATCAGTTTCTCCATCAGAGGTGATACAGAAGAAGAACCGCCAACTACGATTTTTCCTGAAGGGTTAGATCCTGAAAATGGCTCTGCATTGTCATCAGAAATATATCCGTTCTCAGCTACGACAGCCTGGCCTTCTTTACTGAGAATAAATGAGATAAAGTCTTTTGCAAGTTCGCTTTCACTTCCTTCTTTTGTTGCAATGTTAAACGGTCTTGATACTTTGTAATCTCCACTCTTTACATTATCAGCAGTTGCTTCCGCTCCATCAATCTTAACTGCCTTTACGCTGTCATCCAGAGCTCCGAGTGATACATAACCAATCGCATAATCATCGCCGGCTACTGTTGTCAGCATAACAGATGTACTGTTAGTGATCTGAGCCTCATCGGTAGTATTGTCAACCTTCTCATCTCCGTTTTTTTCTTCAATACCGAACAATTCGATGAATGCTCCTCTTGTTCCTGATCCATCTTCTCTGGATACCACACTGATGTCATTTGCTGCATCCCAGTCAGAAGAAGCTTCTGTTTTACTATCTGAGCTGCTGTCAGACGATGTATCACTACTATTATTTCCGCATCCTGCGATCATTCCTGTCACCATGGCGCATACGCCAGCTACTGCTATAACTTTTTTTAATTTCATCTTTTCCATACTCCTTTTGTTCTGTGTTTTTGTGTTCTTCACTTCACATTTAGAATCATACAGGTGCTATGTTAAATCTGAAATCCAGGAAATGTTAAATGAAAGTAAAAGATAACTATTCAGAACCTCATAACACAAGAAAGACTGTTTTGCCATGCTTGCATGCGAATAACAGTCTTTCTTGTGTTAAGGTGGCTCGAATAGAGTCACCGCCCCATACATGAGCAAAATTAACTGCGCAGCAGTGAGAAAGCACGAATCATCGTGCGGTTTTGCGAATGTATGAGTGAGGTTCTGAACAGTTGCAGCAAAACAAAAAACTCCCGCTCTACAAAATGTAAAACGGGAGCCTATGCCCTTAGACACTTTCTGTACGTTTTAATAACTCTTCCTGCTCTTTCAGCTTATTATCAACCACTTTTTCCTGCGGCTCTGCCTGCGTCTCCTGGTTGGCGACACACGCAAGGATTGCTTCATTTAACTGAAGCATCTTATCGTCCAATGTTGCTACCATATCAGCACACTCTTTCAAATCTCTGCTGATATAATCCGGCGCGTTGCCTTCAAACTTATAATATATCTTATGTTCCAGACTTGCCCAGAAATCCATTGCAATCGTCCGTATCTGGATTTCTACCTTCGTATCGACAACACTGTCTGACAGGAAAATCGGCACTGACACCAGCATATGATAGCTCTTATATCCGCTTTCTTTCGGATTCTTAATGTAGTCCTTGATTGACAACACCTTGAGATCTGTCTGATTACCTATCATCTCTGCCAACTTATATATATCAGAAGTAAAAGAACAGATCAGACGCACACCTGCAATGTCATTCACATACTTCACCATGTTCTCGATTGATGTCTCGTGTCCGTTGCGCTTTAACTTCTTAACAATACTCTCCGGGGTCTTAATTCTTGTCTTGATGTGTTCTATTGGATTGTAACTATGTACATGCTGAAATTCATCATTTAAAATCTCCAGCTTTGTACCCACTTCCTTCAACGCTGACGTATATAAAAACATCACCGTCTTCCAGCTGTCTACATCCTCATAATTACGAATCGCTGTCTCCATACTGTAATAATCCTCTCCTCTCTATGGAAGAGTCTTAACGTACTTACTTGGTTTTAGTATAGCACAATTGTTGGAGTTTGTCATAAAATTCACACTTTTTTAAGAATGTCATTTCCTGTCATTTCTCAGAAAAGTATTTGCCTTTTACTTCCCTTATCTTTATAATATCCACAAAACTCAATAATTTCCATATTCATCTACAGGAGTGATATACATTGTTAAAATATGATATTATACTGGACATTTGCAACACACACAGTCTTTCAGCTACTGCTGAAAAATACAGTTATTCCCAACCGGCAGTCAGCCAGATCGTAAAGAATTTTGAAAAGGAACTTGGCATGCAGCTCTTTACCAGAACCAAAGGTGGTATGCAGCTTCTCCCCGGAACAGAAGGTATCATTTCTTCTCTCCGTAAAATCTGCTATGAAGAAGACAATATCAAACTAATTGCTTCTCGTCTGACCAGTCTGGAAAATGGTCATATCCGGATTGGTACACTCCAAAGTATCTCTTATCACTGGCTTCCGGACATCCTGCAGGAATTTTCTGAAGAATATCCGAATATTACTTTTGAAATAACTGTAGGTGGTTCTAAAAAAATTCAAAACAAGCTACACCAAAACAAACTTGATATCATATTCTCATCAGATTATAAGCTCGCATCGAATGTGTCTTTTTATCCCCTTGGGTCTGACGAACTGATGGTCCTGACCTCCAGAACCCATCCACTCTCTGAACACCTGTCTGTGTCCATTCAGGATATTGCAAACGAAGAATATATATCAGATGTGGATAAACTGGACTTTGAAGCAGGAGAAATATTAGATAAATATGGAATACAGCCACAGATCCGTTTCTACATGAATGATGATTTTGCCGTTCAGAAAATGGTAGAAGCCGGATTTGGAATTTCCATTTTACCACAGCTATTACTCTATCATACACCATTTGATATCTGTGTCCGCCCATTTACAGAACATTTTAAACGGACACTGGGAGTGGCATTCCGTAATGACACTGACATCTCCCCGGCCGTTCAAAAATTACTGGAATATGTAAGAAACTGGGAAGAAATCGCTGTAACTTAATAAGTAATTTTTATTGCCTCTATAAAAATAAC
>ERZ1026880.177-NODE-177-length-37072-cov-187.691520_pt1 | contig 37072 bp, 57 predicted proteins | sample MGYA00380170_ERZ1026880 | MGnify/ENA primary metagenome ERZ1026880 (study PRJEB33269, sample SAMEA4719806) | human gut metagenome | biome: human-associated habitat; feature: organic feature; material: feces | place: Cameroon | collected 2013-10 ...
CAACGAATACCGGCGACAATTCAGCCGCAACGAATACCGGCGACAATTCAGCCGCGCAAGTAACAGGCGCTAATAGCGTTGCTTTTGCTTGCGGTTTTATGGCTAAAGCCGCCGCGAGTAAAAAAGGCTTTATAATCATTTGCGATTGGCGAGAAAGAAACGTCGGAAAGTATTATATTAAAAAAATTTACACCGCAAAAGTTGGCGGTAAAATTAAGGGTGTTAAAATCGAGCCGGATACTTTTTACTGGTTTGATGATGGCGAATTAAAACAAGAAAAAAAGGAGGGTTAAAATGTTTAATGAATTTAGAAAAGATTATGGTCTGTCACAAATGGATTGCGAGAGGTTGTTCAAAATTCCACATCAAACAATATCAAGGATTGAAGCAACAGAGCGCAACGGAACTTATAAGCCGACCAGAGCTTCAGCGCGTTATGCTTGGTTCATATTTGATTACAAAAAACAAAATTTAACACTAAAAGAACAAGCTGAATGTATGCGTGAAGAACTGTTACGGCGCAGTAAAAAAGGCTTTTTTGAAAAAATATTAAACTTTTTGAAAGGATAAATAATAATGAAAAAAGAAAGAGTTATAACTGAAATTGAGCGTATTCGCAAGAAGCTAAAAGCAAGTCGCAAGCAATTCGGCTTGTTTATCGGAAAATCTGAAAGCATGATAAAATTATATGAAAACGGCAAGAACAAGGTGCCGGAAAAGGTTTTGAAAATCGCATATATGTGGGAGTGTTTTTTTGATGATATGAAAGGAAAATAAATGTTTGATGTTGAAAAAATAGCAAAAGAGCATGAGAATTTATTTCCAAATGCCAGTATAGAAAGCCAGATGAAAAAGTTTAAAGAAGAAGCTTGAGAATTGAAAGAAGCCTCTTCGACGGAAGAGGTAAAAAAAGAAATTGCCGATTGTCTGATAGTTTTTGCAGGCATCTATCGCTTTGATAAAGAAAAAGGAAATCTACTGATAAGCATTTTAAGAATTATGTCTGAAGGCTTTTTTAGTGAAATAGAAAAACTGGCAAATGAAAAATGGGAAATAAATAAAAAAAGAAAATGGGAGTTCAAAAACGGCGTATATCACCATATCGTTGAAGATTTGAAAATTGAAAAATCACAATGATAAAAAAGTTCTTGACATTATCTTTTTTTTAGGCAATAATAAGCAATATAAGGAAGCCGATGGGGCATGCCTTAAAATTTAGGAGAAAGATTATGAAAAAGAATATAATCAGCGTCGGAAAATTAGAAAAAATAAAAGCTTCTGCGAAAGTAGAGGTTTTAGAACGCATCTTAAATGATGCTAAAAAGTACAGCGTTGACGTTGCTTTCTGCGCTAAAATGGAGCTCAGAGGAGCAAAAATATTATTAGAACATATAAAGAGCTTGGAGGAAACCAATGACTAAGTACGTTTTGACCGACCCTTGTTATATCCTTCCGCACGATATGTGGGCTGCTTGTTGTAAAAAAGTAAGCAACGAAAAAGATTTTAGCAACGCGGTGGCAAAGGCTTTGCAAGACTTCACCGGTGATAATGAGGCAAGAGCTGTTACTACCGGCGGAGGTGATTGGCGCAATCAAGTCAAAGGTTCGCCGAAAAAGATAATATCAGCAAATTTTACAGCCGACTCCGGCATGGCTTGTTTTTGTGCTTTTAATGATATTGTAAAAAAAGCGTTAAAAAATAATCATATTAAAGAGGGTTGCTATGCTGTTATTGAGCTGGAGGGTACTTTCACTTTCACTTATGACCTTAATGATAAAAACTGGACGGAAATATATATATTCAACGGTTGTATGTTGAGCACCTTATCGCCTGATGAGCTTGATGGGGGTTATTATGACTGAGAAACAATGGGAAGAGTTCGGCAAGCATTTTGCTTGCCGGTGTAATGAAAAGCCGAGCAAGCTTGATAAAGCCTGCGAGGTGATGTGGTGGCTTGGTTGGTTCAATTTATTCATTGCCGGTTGCATACTGGCGTTTTAGGAGGAAACAATGAGAAATTTTAAATTACGTCCTGATTTGGCAATAGATTTTGACGGTCGCAAGCTGTTTAGAATTGAGGCGGTTTGCGATATTAAAGAGCACAATGTCAAAGCCGGTGATTTGGGCGGATTTGTTGAAAAAGAAGAGAATATAGGAGGTAACGCTTGGGTGCGCGATAACGCCAAGGTTTACGATATCGCACTGGTTTATGGTAACGCATCGATTTGCGATGATGCTCTGGTTTACGATAGCGCGCATATTTTCGGCAACGCGCGGGTTTGCAATAACGCCAAGGTTTTCGGCAACGCGCGGGTTTGCGACAAAGCGATGGTTCGCAATAATGCTCTAGTTTATGGCAATGCGTGGGTTTGCGATTACTCCAATGTTTTCGGTAACGCGCGGGTTTGCGACTACACGCTGGTTTGCGACAAAGCGATGGTTTATGGTAACGCATCGATTTGCGATTACGTGGTAGTTAGCAATGATTCGCATGTTTACGCGCAAGGAAGTATGAGGAATGATTAATTATTTTTACTGCCAAACGAAGGAAGGTGTTTTTCCGTTCCGGCAAGACCTGATACAAGGCAATCAGGGTATTAAAAAGATTTTGGAAAAGGTGCCGAGTTACTCGGAATTTAAGCTCTTAAATGAGGGGTTTAAGAGCAAAAAGGAAAAACGGGTAGCGAAAAAGACCGAGCAGATTGCACGGCGGCAAGCTCTAATTTTAACCAAAACCGGCAAGACAAAATCAAACCGGAAATATGAATTGTGCTTTTTGAAAAAAGCGCTGGCTAAACTGTTAAAAAGCAAATTGTGACGTAAATATTAAGGATAGTGGAAAAATGAAAAAATGCTCATATTGCGGAAAAGAAAAACCGGAAAGCTTTTTTAGTAAGAATAAAAGAGAAAAAGACGGATTGCGTAGGGTATGTAGAAGCTGTACAAGTTTGCAAAGCCAAGGATATACAGCTGAAGAAATCCGCGCTATGTTTGTTGATTCACAAACCGGATGGAGAAAGCTCGGCGGGTGGAAAATAAGCATATTAAACCACGCCAAAGGTGAGGAAAGGCGCTTTAATTTGGTAGAATGCGGCGGCAAAGAGGTTTTAGCGACCAATGACAAAAAGCTTTTTGAGCGCCGATTAAAGCAAATTTTCGGCAACATGTGATTTAGAGCGGGGTGCCTGCGAATAACCAATAAGCAGGAAACAACACAGTCACACATTATCGCCCCGCAACAAAGCTCCGGTCGTTCAATGGTTAGGACGTGGGTCTTATATACCTAATATCAAAGTTCAAGTCTTTGCCGGAGTACCATTAAATTAAAGAGGAGGAAAATATGTATTTTAGATATTTAACAATTTTATTTTTATTATTGTGTTTTTGTTGGATTTTCAAACCTGTTTTTATGGCAATTTTAAAATCCATAACTAAAGTTAAAAACGATATTAAAAACATTTTGGAGTAAAACTTATGAGTATATTTAAGGCAGTAACAACCATTATCGGCACGCCGGTTCGGTGCCTTGGTGAACTTGGAAAAGACCTTAGCAGCCTAACAGACGATAGAAAAGATGAAGCCGACGGCTTTTTAGCAATCGGCACTTTAGGAACATCGTCAATCGTTAAAGGCGTTGTAAAATCAATTAAAAAAGCAGGGGAAGAGTTAGATGAGTAATATAATATGGTTCAGGAACAAAGAAGAATTTGATGCGCATTTTAAGGATATGGCTGATAATAACGGTGATGAGTTCAATGATGATATGTGTATAGAGGGTAATCACGATATATTGCTCGGCTGGTTAAGAAAAATAGCTGAACAAATAGGATATGAGAATGTAGGGGTTAGTGAAGATACAGATTATACGGATTCCGTAGAATTTGATGTGTCAAAAAATCCTATTGCATACTTTGAGTTTTATGGTGATGAAATTAGTTATAGAAACGGCAAAATCAGCATTTGGTGGGATTAAAAATGACGATAGATGAATTTAAGAAAAACATAGGACCTTTTATGCGTAAAGGTTGGGTTGCTATGGATGAAGATAAGATTTTTTGGTGGTATAAAAATAAACCAGAAAGACTTAAATCTTCTTGGAATGCCGAAGTAATGACGGACGATGAGATTTGTTTTTTGGCTAGACTATTTAACATAGAACCTGTTGACGACTGGACTAAAAGCTTAATTGAGGTGGGAAAATGAAACTAACAGATAAAGAAAAAACAGCAGAGATTTTAAGAAGAATTAACATCTTAACAGCCGGTAATGTTGCTGATGATTTTATAAAGATGAACGAGTTCCGTCTTGGCTCTGCTTACAGTGGTTTTTCTGAACAGCGTATAGACTGTTTTGCCATTTCACCAAATGCAGGCAATAAAACAATTTGCTATGAAATAAAAGTTTCAAGAGGTGATTTTAAAAAGGATATTAAAAAAGAGGATAAACAAACTCCGGCTCGGTGCTTTTCTAACTAATTTTATTATTGCACGCCGAAAGGGTTGCTTTCAAAAGAAGAAGTCCCTGTTTGGGCTGGTTTAATGGAGTTTGATTTAGAACAACCGATTGAAAGCGGTTATCACCCTGATGTTAAAGCGGTTATTGTTAAATCGGCGCCAAGATTCGATAAATGCCTGCCAACATGGGGAATGATTGTAAGCGCTTATCGCAATGGTTTTGCGGAAAGAGGAAAGTATGTATCAAATAATAATCAACGATGAGGTTGTCAAAACCTATCCGCACCGCCAGCAATGCGTTATCTGGTGCTATATGCATGGACATGTTGTATCTGGCAATGGTTATCACTGGCTTGTAAATGTGGAAATACGAAAGGTGGATGAATAAAAATGTTTTTATATGATAAAAGGGTAATTGAACATCTATTGAATGGCGGAAAGGTGAAGCGTGTATGTTCTGATGTCGGGTGTTTTAATGGGGAAAAAGTAAAATTTTTGGAATATGAGCAAACACTCTGCCTTGACGATACTTTAAGGGCATATGGCAGAAACGCAATTTATGATGATGGATATAATTATGCTGTAACTCGCGATGACTTAAAAGCTGATGATTGGGAAATATGCTAAATAAAGATTGACATCAAAGGTTAATTGATTCATTATTTCAATAAAGGGGCGCCTATGAAACAACTGAGTTTATTTTTTGCCGATGAAGAAATATATACGTTAAAAAACGTTGTGAGGCGCTCTATTGTTAAAATAAAAAAAAGATACCCGCGCCCCGTTCAGGGTGAAACTATTGAAGACTATAAACTATTCATTCGCGATGAGGTTCTTTTAGAGGTGTCAGAAAGAATAAAAGATATTGCCCTGCATCGTCAAAATACCGATATTGATTTGCTGTATAATGAAAAATAAAAGGAGTTAATTTTTGAGATACGGAATCACATATCAAGGTTCTAAAAATGCAATAGCCGAAGATATTATAAGAATTTTGTCGTCAGGGAAAAGATTAGTTGACTTGTTTGGCGGCGGTGCTGCAATCAGCCACTGTGCGGTATTATCGGGCAAATGGCAAAAGGTTCTTTATAATGAATATAATCCTTTGTTAGTTGATTTAATTAAAAAGACTATTAACAACGATTACAAGAATGAGCACCGATGGATTAGCCGAGAAGACTTTTTTAGATTGAAAGAACAAGACGGTTATATCAAGTATTGCTGGAGCTTTAGCTGCGCCGGCAACAATTATTTATACTCAAAAGAAATTGAGCCGTGGAAAAAGGCGTTGCACTATGCAAGAGTTTTAGGCGATACAAGACTATTTGCCGAATTTGGAATAAAAACAGACGGAAGTCGGGGAGATATTCAAAAAAATAAAGAGGAATATAAGCGCAAATACATTGAATGGTATTTAAAAAATGTTCTGAACTCTCAAGCTGATTTTGAAAAATTGCGGGATACTTTACAAGGAAAAATTAAAAAACAAAAAGAAGAACTTAGGCTTTATTTGTGCGATGCTTTAGAAAAATCAGGATTAAAACAGTCTGATATTGACAGAAAATTAAACACGCAGATGAGTGGACACTGGTTCGGACGTAGTCAATGGCAATTCCCAACAAGAGAATTTTATAATCAAATGCGGGAATTTTTGCCTCTCAAGGATTATGATGAAGTATATGGCTATGCGGAGTTGCTGCAAAGCCTGGAAAGACTGGAAAGACTGCAAAGCCTGGAAAGACTGCAAAGCCTGGAAAGACTGGAAAGCCTGGAAGTTAAACAAGGTTCTTATCTGGACTATGTTTATAAAGACGGCGATGTTGTCTATTGTGATCCGCCTTATGAAAATACGAAAAATTATGATAAAACAGACTTTAATCACTCCGAGTTTTATGACTGGGTGGCTAGTCGTCCTTATAAAGTTTATTTTTCAAGCTATGAAATTAGCGACAAGCGATTTTATAAAGTTTGGAGTAAAGAAAAAAGAAAGCTGATGTGTGGGGCGTGCGGCGATAAAGTAACCGAGTTTGTGTATTGCAATCAACCTGATAGAGTAAACTTATTTGATTTTATTGATTAAAAAAAGAAAGGAATAACTATGACAAAAAGAAAAGACCCGAAAGATATTAAAAAGGCTGGACGCCCTGAAAATATCACTCCCGAATTGGCAGACCGCATTATGGCATTGTTCAAAATGGGCTTAAACGATGGTGAGGTTTGTGAAATACTTGATATCCCGCCATCTGTGCTATATGCACATCAAGCGAGGCACCCTGAATTTTTAGAGAAAAAGCAGCTATCAAAAAAGCACTTAGTTTCAAAATCAAGACTAGTTGTCTATAATGGCTTAAATAGCCTTGATGAAAAACTCCGCGTTGATACGGCAAAATGGATACTTGAGCGCAAGGCAAAAGCAGAATTTAGTACGCGGCAAGAGGTAACCGGTGCTGATGGTGAATCAATAAAACCGGTCAATATAACAATTATTCCGGTGAGCACTGAAGGAAAATAAAAAAATTGAGGTTTTGCCGGTATCAATAGACAAAAACCGCGACAAGTAAAATCAATAACTTAGCGTGTGCCGGTATCGCAAAATCCCGATGAAATACTTTTAAGGTTTGGAAGCTGTGGACAAAAAAATAAGCATACCGGAAAAGACGGCTTTTTTACTTCAAAAGAAGAGCCGATATAAGGTATTGCATGGAGGTCGCGGAAGCGGCAAGAGTGTTAATGTGGCTTTATGCCTTATTCTTTTATCTATGGAAAGAAAGGTTCGTATTCTTTGCACACGGCAAATACAAGGAAGTATTAAGGATTCTGTATATAAGCTGTTGAAAGACCTTATTTATCAATACGGGTTTGATTGTTATTTTGAGATAACATTGGATACAATACGCGGCGTTAATGGCTCGGAGTTCATATTTAAGGGATTAAAAAGTTCTATTGCTGAAATAAAATCAATGCAGGGCATTAATTATTGTTGGGTTGAAGAGGCTGAATCAGTAACAGCTGAAAGCTGGGACGTTCTTATACCGACCATACGAGAAGAAGGTTCTGAAATATGGGTTACCTTTAACCCGAATATGAAGAGCGATGAAACATATCAGCGGTTTGTGGTAAACCCGCCGAAAGATTGCATAACGGTTCAATTGAACTACTATGACAACCCTTTTTTCCCTGAAGTGTTAAAGCAAGAAATGGAAGCTTGTAAAGAGCTTAATATGCCGCGTTATGAGCACATTTGGCTTGGTATTCCTAATACTGAAGCCGGCAACCTTATTAAAATGGCGTATTTTAAGCGGTTCAAAATGCCACCGCAGGCTTTTAACGGTCTATATATTGTTTGCGACACAGCCTTTTCCGAAAAAAAGAGCGCCGACAACAGCGCCTTTATGCTTTTGGGTGTATTAGGCAAAGACAAGTATATTCTTGACGTATACGCAAAAAAAGTGGGCTTTGTTGACCTATGCCGCGACCTCAAAAGCTTTTATCTTAAAGCGCAAGAAAGTCACGGCAAGACAACGACGTTATCGGCTGTATATATTGAGAACAAAGCAAGCGGCATATCTTTAACACAACAGCTGCGGGCGGAAGGGTTGCCGATAATGGAGCTATTCCCGACGGTGCATAATCAGCAATTGCAAAAAGAGGTTGTTTCCGACAAATATACAAGATTTCTTGAAATAGAGGCTGATTTGTGCTCCGGCAACGTTTTTATTCCGGAATCTGCCGCTTGGCTACCGGAGTTTGAGCGTGAGTGCGAAGCTTTCACCGGCGGCAAGCAAGAAGAACATGATGATATTGTTGATTGCTTAATATATGGACTTAAAACCGCCGCAAAATATACCGGACGAGTTGATTGGGAAAATTTTGCCCGCGCTTTTTCTTAAATTTGACTTTTTTGTAAAAAAGCCTCATATTTTAATTAAATTACTGTAATTTTATCAAAATGGAGGCTCTTTATGAGTTTTTTTCACAAAATCCGCAATTATTTCAAAATAAACAAAAAACCTCAAGCCCCGCAATTGGTAGACTGGGCGGCGCTTTTGCCTGTGAAATCACAAGAAGAACAATATGAAAATATCAGCGAGCCTAAAACACTTGCGCAGATAAGGCTTGATGGTGGAGCCAAAGACAACGGCGCTATTAATGGCGCCCGTCTATATAAAAATCATAAGGTTAAAATTCAAAACCAGTGGATTAACCCCTTGCAATCGGTGAATTCCGGCTGGGGTAATGCGCATTTAAGCGGCTTTATATATCAGCCGGTTGATTATTACCAGTGCTATAAACTTGCGCAAGACCCTATGTTTAACAAAATATTTAACATCTTGAGCAAGACGCCTTTCGCCAACGGCGGCAATGTCGCTCCGGCTCTTAATGATGAAGAACAGAAAAGCCTTGAAATAGGTATTCGCGATTTTGACGTTATGGGAGCAGTTGTTGATGCTGTCCGCAGTAACTATGTATGCGGCGGTTGTCTTGTTTATATGGATTTTGGTCTTGATGATTTAACCGAGCCACTGGACCTTAACAAAATTGATATGCGCGATTTTAAGGGCTTTAGGCATATAGACCCGATAAATGTGACGGCGGTGAATGTGAACACCACGGAGCCGGCAAGGGGTGATTACATGGAGCCGGAAACTTGGTATATAATCGGCTTGGGCAATGTACATAAAAGCCATTTGTTGAAGTTTGAAGATAATGTACCGGAACTTATTATGCGCCCTATGTGTATGTATATGGGAATGCCTTTAACGCAATTAATAAAGCAGGATATCGCAAACAGCAACCTCGCAAGTCAAGGGTTGGCAAACTTGCTTAATCGTTTCAGATTAATGTATTTGCGAGCTCCTTCAACAAACTTCATCGGTGATGGCGCGCGTAACTTCAGACAACGCCTTGAGGCAATGTCGGCTTTACAAGACAACTTTGATATATTTGCATTAATGCAAGATGAAGATATGCAGCAGTTCACCACTTCAGTAACCGGCTTAAATGAATGTGTGGAGTTCTTTTATCAGATTATAGCCGCCAAAACCGATATTACAATGTCTATTTTAATGGGCAAAGGCGCTTCAGGTTTAAGCGGCACTCTTGAGGGTGAACGCAAAAACTTTTATGATAGGTTACGCAATATACAACAAATGGTAAAGCCAAACTTATTAAAGATGCTCGGGATTGTGTACGGCGCAATCAATGACGGCAAGTTTAGGAAATTTGAAGATTACATTTATGAGCCGCTTGAGCAGGCAACCGAAAAAGAGGTTGCTGAGAATGTCCGGAGCTATGCTGAAGTCGGTAAGGCTCTTGTTGAGCTTGGCGCAAGTAATCAGGATGTTATGGAGTGGCTTAAAGGATTTAAGGACTTCCATCTTGATAACGTTGAAATAGATACTGAAACACAAGGTCTTGAGGGTTATGATGGTGAAGAAGAAAGCCCCGAAAACGCGCTTAAAGTTCAAAATGACTGGATAACGGTGCACCCGCATGGGAAAGACGTAAAAGGTAATCCTGTGTTTGTCGGTGAAGGCGAAAGCAAGATTGAAGCTATTGAGCGCCGCTTTGGGAAAAGCGAAAAAGATAAAAATACCGGTAAAACCTTATATGATATATACGGGCGGGGTTACAAAATTGGCGATAAAGACGAAACAGGCAAGTATAAGGTCACAAGTACCGATGAGTGGGCTTCTGAATACGATTTTTCAGACAAACGCGTTTCAAAACTTTATAAAAGTAAAGAAGAAGCCGAACAGGTGAAAGCCGCGCGGGAAAAACGCCGTGAAGAAATGGCGGAAAAAGAGGCTGAATGGGACGCCGCTAACCCTGATTTTAATGATAAGGAAAGAGTAAAAGAAGAGTTTTTGAAAGTAAACCCTGACGCGAAATTGACCGATTACGGCGTTGTTGATGGTTATGCGTATATTAGGACTTCCGAAGGCTTTTTACCTGATGAAGATTATAACGATGACGCGTATATTGACGGCGTTAAACTCATTCACATAAACCCCTCCTTATCTGAGCTTAAAGCAAAAAAGAAAAAACGTAGTCGTGAAAACAAAGCAAACGCGATGGAAAGTTTGCGACAAAACGCCGAATTTGAGGTTTTAGACGAAAGAGAAAAGGCTGTAAAGCTTAAAAAAGACGGTGTTGAATTTTGGGTTAGAAAGAACTCAATCAGACCAGACGGAACATTGAAACCGGCGGCGGTTAAGGAATTGCAGGCGAGCCAAAAAGGCGAGGGGTTTCTTGACAAAGTTAAACGTCGTGAAACTCTTGAGTTAAGATTCAAGGACAATCTTAAAGAAAAAGGCGTAACTCTTAAAGGGCGCCCTGACTGGGAAAGTGAAAAAGCTGTTGGCTATGATATCAGCGTTGACTTCTTTGATATTGAAAAGACAAGGCGCGCGCGTGTGTTTATTCCAAAATCGCAAATACAAGGTGGTAAAATTCCTTCTTGGTTACTTGAAAGAAAAACGCAAGAGCTCAACGATGCTTTGCGTGAAAAGTACCCGAATAGCGGTGGTTTTTCTTTTGAACTTCCGGCGGCGGTTGATTTTGAAGGTGAGCCTTATATACTCAATAATAATTGGGGCTGGGAAAAAGATTATGAAACAATCAATAACCCTATGCCAGAGGCAGAAGTTAAAAAGACAAATAACGCGGCTTTGAATGATGTTATATTGTGCGTAGATGAACAAACCGGTGAGCTAAAAGAGCTTGAGGAATAATATAGATGCGGTTTAGTGCGAAAAAAAAGAAGTGGTTAATCCAAAATAACAAGCGCCTTCAAGGCATACTTGTAGGTGATGCGATTAACCATGCGCAAGCCGCTGATATATATTACCGTAAAGCTTTAGATGCCGAATTATCGCGCTTTATTAATTCATTATATAAAGACCTTCAGCGACATTATAATATTATTCGTATTCAAAACGCATACACAGGGGCGCAAAAAAGCCCCGCCAGCGTGCGAAAGGTATTAAACTTATATAAGGGTGCCAAATTTAAGATATTTATGCGTAACGCCGAGAAAATCGTGAATAAATGGATTAAGAAGGCTTCAGGTCTAACCGAAAAGAGCGTCCGCGATATGCTTTATAAAATGGCAGGGCAACAGTTCTCAATCAATTATGATGCCGCATATAATGAGGCGTTAAAGCTTATGGTACGCCGGAATGTTCAATTAATCACCAACGCAACCACTCAAACGCTGACAAACGTTGAGAACATTGTCTATGACGCAATGACAACCGGTCAAGGTTGGTACGATGTGTCAAACACGTTGAAAACACAGCAAGAGGTGAGCGCAAAGCGCATTAAATTAATTGCCCGTGACCAGACGGCAAAGACGAATCAGGCGCTTAATGAGTTGGCACAGCGTGACGCCGGAATTGAGTATTTTATGTGGCGGACGGCGCAAGACGAGCGCGTATCCACCGGTAAGGGCGGCCATAAACAGCTTAATAATAAAATTTATAAGTGGGGCGATTTTGAAAACTATCCGGAAATTGATAGTTACGGGAACAGGGGAGTTCCAAGCCAACGCCCGAATTGCAGATGCACAGCGCTTGCTGTAGTATTGTTAAAAGGGTGGCGATTAAAACAGTTGCCAGACGGAAGTTATGAAGTTGTAAAGGATAAGAACATTGATTATTAAAACCAAACGCGGAATTTATAAAATAGTAAAGGTTAAAGGCAACTGTCCGGAAAAAGCTAACAGCTGCCATAAAGAACAGGTCAATAACGATACACCGGCTGAATATGCAAAACGCAAACCGAAAACTGTCGGTAATTTTGGAAAGTAAAAATAATGCTTGAAATAAAAATTTTTAACAGAACAATCACAGTTGATAAAAGAAATGGTGTTTTTGTTGTAAACGGCGATTTTAAGGAGTCGGAGCACCCGCGTGACGAAGACGGTAAATTTACCAGTGGTTCAGGGGCTGAAAAAAAGCCGAAAAAACTTAATATCGCCGAAATAAAAAAAAGATTAACAAAAGAAGTTAGCGCCGATGCTTTGAAAAAAAGATTATCTTCTTTTGGAGGTAGCGGGCGCGGCAGTGGTTATTTAGAAAGTGGTGAAGAAAGTGTAAACGCCAACATTGCTCGCAGTCAAGGCTTGGCAACCGGAAAAGAAATATTGAGAGAGCTAAAAAAAAGCGGGTACAACATAAAAGAAGCTGATATGGATGATATAATTATGCCAACAGAATGGCACCATACAGGACGCGGAATGAAAAAAGAGTATTTTTATGATTTAGAAGATATTGATGAAGAAGCGCTTGACCGCATTTCTGATAGAAATGACAAGCAAGATGATTTTGAAAGTTTGAAAGGTAAGGAATGGGAAAAATATAAAAAACTTTCAGATGATGAGCTGAACAAAAGGTATGAACAGGCGGGCGGTGATTTGGTAGTAAACAAAATGATGAGAAAACTAGACCGAAAAAAAGATTTTATAAACACTATTTTACTTGATGACTTCAAGAAAGAAACAGAATCGGTGGTGAAAAAGATGACCGATAGAGAGCTTCAGGAAGCCGCTGGTACGAATGCAGAATATTTCAACAAGCTTAATAGAGAAGAAAAAGAAAAACGACTTTACGACTATGCCTTCTATTATAAGCCAGAGCTTTATAAATCTTTATTGGAAAGAGCGAAAGGAAAAATATAAATGAGATATAAAATCGAAAACGGATTAACGGAAAGAACGATTGATGACAACGGCTATTTGTACGTTGCAAAATCGCCGATATTAAAAGCGGGCGTTTTGGAATATCTGGGTTCAGAACTTTTGCCGGAAGATGCGACCGATAATAAAGTTGACGGTGTGGAAGTTGAACCGGAAAAAATTTACAAAGTTTATATTCCGCTTGAAGAAATAGAAAAAGCAAAAGATACATTTAAGCTGAAGCCGATTACTGACGGTCACACTTGGCTTGGTACGGAAGGCGAAGACCCGAAAAAGTACCAAGTCGGCACTATCGGCGAAAATGTTTTTGTTGAAGACGGTCTTTTATATGCGCCTCTTGAGTTCACCGGAAAAGATATTATCCGCAAAATTCAAGAGCACGCAAAAGAAGAATTATCATCTAGCTATACAAACCGATTTGCAAAGTCTGATAATTCAGACTATGATTTTATTGCTAGGGATATTAAAGGCAATCACCTTGCCTTGGTGGACAAAGGGCGTTGCGGCTCTTCTGTCCGTGTATTAAACTCAATAAAGGGGGACGAAATGGCTCAAAAAGCTAAAATTTGCAATGAAGCTATTCTCAAACTGGATGGAAGAGAAATAAACCTTGATAAGTTCTTTGAAGAAGAAGCTGAAGAAAAAGAAAACGGCGCCGATGTTCACGAAAAGTCTTTAAATGAAGACAAACGCGATATTATCCGCCAAATTATGGCAGTTGCCGGCAAAGACGAAAAACTCTTTGAAGGCGGCGCTGAAGAAAAAGAAGAAACAATCGCAAAGCTTGCCGAAAAGTTAGCATATAAACCTTCTGAAGATTCTGAAGTTGACAATGAAGACATTGAAGATAAAGAAAAAGAAGAGGCTGATGTGGACGTTGATGAAGAAAAAGAAGAAGATAAGGCTAAAATTATGAACGCAATGAGCGCAAAAATCATTGCCGCCGTAAAAGCCGATAATCAACGCCGTCAATCCGGAATGGTTAAGGCATACAACGCCGCGCGTGGTATTGTTGGCGATTTTAATCCTTTCGGTATGGACGCAAAAGCTATCTATGTAAAAGCTCTTAATCATATGGGCGTAAAATTGACCGGCAATGAAAAAGAAGCTGAACTTGACGCAATGTTGCGCGCTTGCTCGGCTGTTCGTAGCAAGGTCGATAACGGCTTTGATTATGGCGTTTCAGAAGATTGTGAAGAAAAAGATTTTAACGTGTAGTATGGAGTAAAAAAATGAGTTTTCAAACAAAATCTTATATTAATCAGGCTCTAGGCAAGGCGGGCAACGTATCACGCGACAACCCCTTGACTAAATTGCCGATGATTGCAGAAGGCGATGCGGTTGTTGCAGGCGGTTTCTGTTTTGAGGGTACCGATACTGAACATCAGGTGTTGGGCGTAAAAGCCGGCGCGACTTCCGTGGCTGGTTTTGTAGTGTTTCCGCGTTATCAAGTAGCTGTTGCGAATTTTGCAAACACAATGAAGATTAACGAGGGTGAAGAAGTAGCCGTTGTTAAAAAAGGATATTGCTTTGCAGTATCTTCAACCGCGGCGGCAAAAGGCAATAACGTTGTTGTTAAGCCGGCTGATGGCACTATTCAAACCTTGGCTTTGGCTTATGAAACCAAAGCCGATACTTCAACCGGTGCAGTAACCACCACCGCAAGCAATATGCCGGAAGGCTTTATTGATACCGGCTGGAAAGTTGAAACCGGTGCTGAAGCAGGGGCAACTTGCGAAATTTACAACATTTAAGGGGATAAATAATGACTAAAATTAAAGTTAATAACTCAAAGCCCTTGTCGGACGCAAGCAACAGAGAATTGTTGGTTCGCGTTATGAACAAAGGCATTATTGCCGTTGAAAACGCTTCGCCGGCAATGATTAGCGCCCCGAATATTAACGCTCCTTTAGGCGCCTTGGCTTATATCCGCCCGCAAGCAGTTGAAGTGTTGACCGCTCCGCGCGTTGCCGATAAAATTGCCGGCGCTCAAAAGAACGGTGTTTGGGGTAATGAAGTAATAAACATTAAAGTAAAAGAGTTCTTGGGTAAAACTTCACCGGATGACGGGCTGTCTTCTGACGGAGTTCAGTCGGGTGTTAATTACTCAAATGAAGTTCGCGGTGTTTATTACTACCATTCAGCTTGGCAAAGCAACGACCGCGCTGAAGCTTCTGTTGGTGCTTTTCAGGAAAATTACCGCGCTGACCAAGTTGAAGCAGCAATGCGCGCTTTGGCGATTGACCGTAACAACTTCTTCTTCAATGGTGTGTCTTATAAAGGCTTGTCAATGCCTGTAAACGGCTTATTGAATGACCCTGTATTGGGCGCTTATGAAGCTGTAGCCTCTGAAGGTGCAAATGTTAAATGGGCTGCCAAAACTCCGGAAGCTATTGCTAACGATGTGACCACTGCTTACTCAAAACTTAATAATCAGAGCAACGGTATTGTTGGCGAAGGTGTTGAGTCCGGACGCGGTAAATTAATTATTGCCGTTGCCGCAACATCAGCTCCGCAACTCAAACGCAACAACACTTACGGCAAGTCGGCTGAAGCTATGTTGAAAGAAACTTACGGTGATAAGATTGAAATCGTATCTGTTCCGCAGTTCCACAACGCTGACAGCAATTCCGACGTTATGTATGTTATCTATCGTGAACAGGGCTTTGAAACCGTTATCAACTCTTATGTTGAAATGGCGAGAACTTACCCTGTCTTTACAAAAGATAGCACCACGTCGCAGAAAATCAGCGCCGCGACTTCCGGCTGTATTGTACAATATCCGTTGTTTATTGTACGTTATAACGGTTTGTCTTAACGGCATAATAAAAGGGGCGACAACCTCGCCCCTTTTTACTTAATCAAAGGCAAAAAAGAAAGGTTAAGCAAATGGTAACAATCATAAAAAAAGGCACAAACCCGTCTTCATTCCGGCTCAAAACCGGAAAGGTTATTACATTACAACCCGATATTTTAACCGTTGTGACAGATGATAATTTTGAAGAACTGATGCACGAATATGGCAGCTTTATTGAGCCGCGCATTATCAGCGATAAAAACCCTTCCGGATGTTTTATCATCAGCCAAAAGGGCTATGGCACTGACAATGCATATGCAAGCGACATGAGCAAAGAGGTTGGCAAGGTAAAAGATTCCTCGGCTCATATTGAGGTAAAAGCACCGGTAAAATCAAAGGCAAAAAAGAAAGGTTAAGCAAATGAGCGGAAGTGCTGAAATAGTTGTTGATTATGATACCTTTATAAAGCTCTTTCCTTATTTCAAGGATAAAGCGACTGAAGAAAGCGTGGCATCGGCTTATGACGGTGTTAATAGCTATATATCAACCACCAAAGGCGCAATATCATTATCAGAAAGGCTTCAAACGCGGGGCGTATATTTGGCAACCGCGCATATTCAGTACTTGCAACTTAACCCCTCAATTACTTCACAAGGAAAGCTTGCGAGCGCTTCAGAGGGCTCTGTTTCCGCGAGTTTTGCATTGCCTCAAATGAAGAACTGGTTTGAGTATCAGCTATCATTAACGCCTTACGGGGTTGAACTGTTGGCTATTTTGGCGCAAGTACAACCGCCTATGACTTCAAAACCGTTTAATATCTATCCATATTACGGGGGGTTATAGTGCTTGAAGTAAAGTTTGATATATCAGGCGTTGATAACCTTTGCAACCGTCTTGTTGGTGAGTTAAAAAAGACTAAAGGCGCTAAAGCCGGTTATATTAAAGACAAAAAATATGAAAACGGCTTTAGTTTAATTCAAAACGCCTTAACGCAAGAGTACGGCGCGACAATACCCGTCACGCCTAAAATGAGGGCTTGGTTCAGACATCAAGGAATACACCTTAAAAAGAAAGCAATTGTTATTCCGCCGCGTCCGTTTTTGCGTAATGCACTAAAAGACCAAAAGCTATGGTGTAGATATGTACAAGAGAATTTTGACGCAGAGGGGAACGGCACATTGACATTAAGACAACTTGCATTACGAGTTGCATTGTTAATGCGTAACAGTATTATCAACAGTATCGGCGCAATGACTACACCGGCAAACTCGGGCTTTACATTGAGCCGGAAAAAGCCGAAAACTCACCCGCTTGTCAACACTAATACACTGGCTGATAGCGTTCAGGTCGGAGTTATTAAAGGGGAGGTGCAAAATGGAGGGGCTTAATTTGCATGCGGTGGTCGGTGACGCGCTGTCTTTTGTTAATCCTTGGCGTGATATGGTCTTTACCAAAACAAGCGTAGAATGGAAAAAAAACAGCATTAGTCGCGTTCCTGAAAAAAAGACCTCAAATTTAACTGTAAAAGGAAAGTTACAACCGGCAAACACTCAAGATTTGGCGGAAATGGGTTTTAACGTAAAAGAATACCAATATTATAGGCTTTATTTGAGCCTTGATGTAACTCAAGTTGATACTTTGCGGCAATTAGGCGCTGATACCTTTGTATGCGGTGGTGTCAAGTACCGCGTTGTTGCAAAAGAAGATTGGACACAGAACGGCTGGCGTGAAGCTTACTGTTATGCGGAGGGTGTTGTTAATGACTGATGATGACGTATATACATTTTTACAGTATCTATTACCTCGCGGTTTACCTTGCGTTGAGGCTTATCTTGATGACGTTCCTTTGCCTCAAGGTGATTATTACCAAATGAACATTTTGAGCAAAACGCCGATTGCGTGGAATCAAGAGAGATATTATCAGGGTAATATGTTTTTCTATGATTTACAATATGTTTATAAAATACAGTTTGATTTCTATGGCAAAGATGCTTTTGCAAATTGTAGCTTTTATCACCAACTGTTAATGCAAGCTGTTAATGAGAATGATAACGACATTGATAAGTTTAATCTTAAGTCAATTTCAGACGTACAAAATCGCTGTTTTTTACAGCAAGACAAGGTGTTTCAGAAGCGCTATGGATTTGACATAGACCTATTTATTGTTGATACTATAGGCATTACAGGTGAAACACTTGATAATATTAAAATAAAAACCGCCGTTTACGGCGCAAAGGGGGATAAATAATGAGTTTACCGTATAGTTCTATTGTTCCGGTGTCGGCGGTGGTTGATTCACCGGCGTTCACTACCGAAAAAAAACATATGCTTTTGGCTGTTGTTAGCGATTTAATGCCTTCAACAACGAGCCATTTAGTATTTCAGGGTTCAAGCGCCGTTTCTGATTTTGGCAAATATTTCGGAAAAGGCGGCAAAGAATACAAGCAAGTTCAAAAATATTTTAGCTTCTTATCAAAATCGGGCAATACGCCTGACAAGTTGGTTGTTGCAAACTGGTATAAGGAAGCCACCGCTTCTTTTGTTAAAGGCGCTCCGATTACAGCTGCTGTTTCTGATATTGCAAAAATTTCAGACGGGTGCTTAGAAGTTTCTTTTAACGCGGAAAGAAAAGAAGTTACCGGAATTGATTTTACCGGCGCTAACAGTTTTTCAGATGTGGCAAATAGGCTTCAGACTGCTTTACAGACCGATTATGCCGGTTCAGTTGTTGAGTATTCATCGGTAACCGGCGGCTTAATTGTCCGCGATGGCACTAAAGGCAAGCAGTCAACTGTTCAAGAGTTCGGCGCCGGTACTACCGGAACGGACGTTGCCGGAATGCTCGGTCTTAATACCGGAGCTTTTGAGTTATCACAGGGTGTTGATGCGGAGTCTTTCGCGGAATTTTGTGACCGTGTTTATAATGCGAACACTTCAGGATATTCAATTACAACTCTTGAAGCTCTTAACGATGATGATATTATTGATGCTGTTAAATGGCTTCAACAGAGTGTTGACGGGCAGTCTTATAATACCGTTGTTCGTTTGGTCTTTAATCTTATCGGGCTTACCGAGTTAAAAGCCTTGAGCGCAACTTTGCAAGGACTCGGATACAGTGGATATGTTTTAACATATGACCCGAATAATGAATATATTAACGTCCTTGATTGTGCTATTTGCGCAACCATCGATTACAACGTTGAAAACGGCGCGATTAACTTTAACTTCCAGCCGGCAGCCGGTTATACTGCCGTTACAAGTCTTGGCTCTGTGATTGACTATCAGCGCGGGCAGACAAACGTTGCTTTGATGAATGATATTACTTCAGCAAAGGCTTCTTGCGTATATAGCGTTGGATTCGGAGCTCAAGAGCAGGTATTTTATGGCTTTGGCTATGTCGCCGGTGATTTTGGAACTGAAGATGTACAAGTCAATGAATCGGCGTTTGAACAAGAGCTTCAAGTCGGTGTTCTTAATGCCTTAAGTTCGGTTGAAAAAATAAAACTTCAAGGAAAAGACGCGGATTCAATGATTGGTTCTTTAATCGCAACTCCGATAGAAAAGTATAAGAAGAACGGTACGATTGCTCGTAATGGCACATTGTCAACCGCTGATAAAATCGCGATTGCACAAGCAACCGGTGACAGTTCAGCGGCAGAATCAGTTGAACAGAACGGCGTTTATTACAAAGTTATGCCGCGTACCGAAGCTGATATAAGAGCGCGACAAGTACGCGTGATGATATGTTATCTTGCCGGCGGTGTGGTAAATAAAATCAGAATTGTAAACAGAATTTATGGAGCATAAAAATGGTTAAAAATATTTCAACAAACAAAACCGGTTTTACAAACTGTCGGTATTCTTTAACTGCTCTTCCGGTGTTTGCATACCTGAAGCTTGACGGATTTGCAAGCGACGGTGTTCAATGGGACGATATTGAGCCGGCAAGTGTTACTTTAGGGGCTGACGGCTTGTCGGCAATTAATCAAAAGCCTGTTGTATATTCGGGGCAGTTTTCATTATTGCCAAACTCCAATTGCCGAAACATGCTTGATATGCTTGTGCAATCAACTACTCCTACATTCGGAACTGACCTTGTTGATTATGCTTTGGTTATGACTGAAGAAAACAAAACAACCGGAATGAAGACTGTATATACTGGAGGCGTTATTACAAGCGCAAACGGCGGAAATAACGCAAACTTAGATGATGGGCAAGGTAATAAAACCTATCACATCACCTTTACCGGTTGCTCAATTATTCCGGCATAGGGGGTGAATAATGGAAGACGTCAAGAATATAACAATTAACGATATGGGAAATACTGTATACTTCCGTATTCGCTTGTTTGATGCAGAAAAAGGGCTTGATTTTATTGATAAAATCGCTGAAAGCATTAAAGATAAAAAGTTTTCGGTTAAGAATTACCTTAACGACCTTATTCCGCTTGCTTCTTTACTTGATGTGAATGGCGTTACGGTTGTTAAAGAAAGCTTAACGCTTAAAGACTGTTACGGAATTATCCGCAACCCACTCGCTATTGTTGAGCTCGGTACCGAAATCTTCAAGTTTCAAGAGGTTTTTATGAAAGACTCCGTGATTTGCCAACAGTTGATGCAAAAGGTCGGCAATATCTGGAATACCAGCAATTCGGAGTCAACAACGGAATAGGTAATATTTTATCCGAAAAGGTGAAAATTACCGAATTAAAAAATATGAACTTAAAAGACCTTTATGTTCAAAACGTGGTGGCTCTTGTGAGGGCGCAGAATGAGTATGTAGCTTATAATTTAAGGAATAAAAAACAATGAGCAATGATGCTGTTATTAATTTTCTGTTTAACTCGCAAGATGCCACCAACGGCATAAACCGCTTCAGAAATAATTTTACAAAAACAATTGACGAAATAAGCAGTTCAGCAACATTGAGCCTTGGCGCATTAGGTGCGACCATTGGCTCGGCTTTTTCAATTAAGGGAGTAATTGATACTGTTTCTGATTATAAACAATTATCAGCAACAAGCGGTACAGCTGTTTCTGAAATCAGCAAACTTGTAAATGTTTTTAGACTTATGGGTGAGTCCGGCGATGACGCGGAGAGTACCATCGGCTCAATCGGTTCTTTATTGCAAGGTTTAAGCGTCGGGAGCAGTGATGCCATTACGAAGATGGGGCAATTTGCGGACGCCTTAGATGGCATAACTGAAAATGACACTCCGGCAACATTTCTTGAAAAACTGAGAAAAAATTTACAAGGAAAAGGGACGCCACAGCAAAGAAACGCCCTGCTTAATGCGCTCGGTATTAATAATGCCGGCGTTGTTGCATATCTTAATAAAACTGATGATGAAATGAGCGAGTATCAGGACAAAGCGGAAACAATCGGCGTTATCACACAAAGAACGGTTGAGCGCGTTACAGAGTTCCGTAAAGCGTTGGGTGAACTTCAAATAAGGTGGGAAATGTTCGGCGCCGCTCTGATTGAAAGTCCGGTTGTAAAAAAAGGGCTTGAAGTCTTGAATAAAGCGCTTGAAGAGTTTAATAAGCTTTCACCTGATACACAATCTGAAATAATGGGACTTGTTGCCGCCATAGCTTTATTATCGCCATCGCTGGCTATATTAAAGGCGGCTGTGTTGTTATTAACAAGCCCTATTACTTGGATTATAGCCATTATTGCGACGGTGGCGATATTTAGAGATGATATTGATGAAACATTAAAAGCTTGGAATAATTTTGCTTCTGAACTTGAAAAAGACCACCCGTTAGCTGGCGGTTTCTTAAAGCAACTTTTAGAGCTTGTTAATAGTGTAATACACCCTGTTCAGACTTTAACAGATGCGTTTGATAGCCTTTTTACCACATTGGGTATTGTTCCCGAGGTAAAAAAAGACGGCAAAAGTTTTGACCAAAGGCAAGCTTTATTGAGGGAAGAGGCGGCGCGCCGGTATCTTTCGCAAGGTGTTTCTGTTAATATTAACGGCGTTACCTTTAATAACTTGCAAGATTATCAAGAGGCAATGCGCAATAATGGTTCTTCAGAGGCTGTATCGGCGGCAGTGGGGGGTTATTTATTCAACAATCTTGATGCAAACTATACGGGGAGTGCGGCAAAATGATATTAGATGTTGCGAATAAAATCGCGAATAAGCTGCTCGGTTCAGTATATCTTATCACTGAAAAAGACGAAAACGGGGACGAAAAGCCGGTTATGGCGTTTGATACAATAACTGAGTGTCAATTTGACGCTTCAGCTTCTGTAGTTAGCTATCCGACTGAGTACGGCATTAATGTAACCGATTATATGTATGATAATCCGAGCACTCTTAAGGTAAAGGGTGTGATTGCGCGCAATTCATTAATAGGCAAAAACTTTTTAGAAGTAACGCTGGGGAAGACAACAATGTTGTCGCAAATTAATGAAAAGCTGATGTACTATAAGAGCAATATGGTTGGCGTTAATATACAGACGAAAGCGGCAAAAAGGGAAAACTACAAGCTTGAAAGTTTCAGTATTCCGGAAAACCTTGATAATTATAATCTTTTTGAGGTAACAATGGTCTTTAAGCAATTAATTGATATGAACGCACAAAAGCCGCGCCGCCCCGAAGATAAAGATACGGTAAACGGCGGTATAACAAGGGTATTGGGAGTATCATAATGCGATATAAAATAACACTTTTACAAGTTCCGAACCAAGAAATAAGCTTTAACCTTGAAAATGACAAAGGTGATTTTTTTGTATGTGATTTAAAATTAAGAACATTGCCGAACGGGGCTTTAATTGCCGACGTTGCTATTGACGCTGAACAGCAGGTATGCGGGCGTTATTGCAATAACAGAATGCCGTTATTGCCGACAAACATTGTAAATGGAAATCTTTATTTTGAAGACCTATACGGTTCAGAAGAGCCTTTATATACAATGTTCAATGACCGATTTGCATTAATATATGATACGGAGTTCAGAGTTGGTTAATATTCCGAAAAGATATTTGAAAATAACACTTTACGCCGGAAGAAAAACCCGTAAAGATACAAAGGTTTTGTCTTTTTTAGATATCAACGCAAAGGTAAACTTTAATACATCAATTGCGATGTTTGGCAGTTCCAGTGAAGCAAACATCAATATTACAGGCTTGACGGTTGATAAGATGAGCTATCTTGCAACCTCTTTTTCTTTGTGGCAGAAACAGCGAATTTATAACACGATTGAGATTGACGCAGGATACGAAGGGCGACATCAAATACTGTTCAGCGGCACAATCATTGATGCTGTTCCAAGCCTTGAAGGCGCCGATTATTCTATTGCTTTGAAATGTAGTTCTCGTTATGATTTTGCAACAGTACCGGACAGCCGACAATTCAAAGGTAAAGTGTCGGTAAAAGAAATATGTAGACAGATAGCAAAAGACATAAAGGCGGCGCTTGTTTATGCAACAAACGCAGAAGCTTATGTTGAAGATTACAGTTATTCGGCGCAAAATATACAAACACAATTGCGTAACCTGTCACAAACAACGGGGCTTAACATCTATATTGTAAACAATCGTCTTTATGTAACAAAGAACGGTGACGCGGTTGATAAGATACCAACCTTGAAGATAACAACGGCAGACATCATAGGAACGCCAAAGCCGAATGCTCAAGGGTGCGATGTTTCAATTAAAATGAATACAGAGATTGTTACAGGGCAACCGGTGGAGCTCATAAGCTATAAGTTCCCGCAACTTAACTCGTATCAATACTATGTCGCGTATTTTAATCATACCGGCGAAACAAAAGGTCGTAAATGGCAGACCGATGTAAAACTAATAAAAAGGAACATATTAAATGTTGACAAACATAATGCCGAACCTGTCGTTGGGGGTCAATAGTCCCTATACGGCTGATGAGCAAAAATTCAAATATTTTACCGATGCTTTTGTTGATACCGTTACGCCGGTTGAGGTGGTTGCGGTTAATGGTGCGCTTGTTGACGTAAAGCCGCTTTTACAGCGCGTGACAATCAATAACGAAGCAATCAGTATAACAGACGCTGATATTATAAATAACGTCCCTGTGCTTAAATTTTACGGAAACAAATGCAAATTGTACTTTGAGTTATCGGCGGGGGTTAAAGGTTTGCTCCTTGCTTCAAAATTTGATATCCGAAATTATAAAAAGGTGCACGGCGAATGCGAGGTTGCTTCCGCGCGGCAGTTCAGCTTTTCAAGCGGTTTTTTCTTACCGGTTGACTTTGGCAATAATGATAAAACGGGCTTTGTTATTGAGAATGGCGATACTTATTTGCAAATATTACCGGAAGAGGTTAATATAAAATCAACGACAATCAACGTTGATTGCGCAACCGCAAACGTTAATGCCGCGGCTGTAAACCTTGGCGGCGAAGGCGGGGCGCAAGTTGCAAGATTGGGTGATACGGTTCAAGTTGAGGTTACAAGCGGCAGCAGTGCGGGTACTTGGAGCGGGGCAATAACAAGCGGAAGTGCGATTGTAAAGGCAAAATAAATGCAGACTTTGGCGATTGATGAAAATAATAATTTGCTGATAAAAAACGGCGGTCTTTTTATGAAAAAAGACATCGCCGCGTTGGCGCAAGACACAAAGACAAGGGTTGCAATGTGTGCCGGTGAGAATCCTTTTAATATTTTAGAAGGCATTAATTACGACAATGATATGCTTGGCAAGCTTGGCGGCTCAAGTTTTTATACGCAAACGATAAGAAACCGCATACTTGAACATCGTGACGGCATTAAAAATATTAACGACCTGATATTAAAAAGAAACGCCGATACTTTAGAAGTAGTGGCGCTTATAGAATCGGATTATGGAGTGTTTGACCTATGAGTTTATTCAATGTTACGCCTGCTGGGCTGGTTACTGTTGATAGTTCTGAGATAAGAAAAGAGTTCGAGGAAGCTTATAAACAAGCGCTCGGCGGCGAAATTAGTACGGACTCCGGAACTATTGAAGGTTATTTGATTGACAACGATACAAAATTTTTAACATATGCACAGCAAGAGGCGGCAAATATCGCAAACTCTTTCAGTGTCTTAACTGCTAAAGGGCGCGCGCTTGACGTTGTGGCGGGATTGTGGGGGTATTATCGCAAGGCAGGCGAAAAGACCATTGTTAATGCTGTTTTAACCGGTTCAAGCGGAACGGTAGTACGCGCCGGCTCGATTGCCTCTGCCGGCGGGGTTAATTATGTGCTTCTTGATACGGTAACAATAGGAACAAACGGAACGGTATCAGCACAATTTCAATGCGCCGAATCAGGGGCTATTACTTGCGCTCCAAGCGCATTGAATGAAATTATAACAACTACTAGCGGATGGGACGCTATAACAAATAATCAAGCCGGAATTGTCGGGTATGATGAAGAAACAGACGAACAATTCAGAGCCCGTATTACGGCAAACTGGCTTAATATACGCTCGACCGGAACTCTTGGCGCCATTATGGACAGTGTGGCGCAGATTAACGGCGTTTTAAGCGCGTTGGTTAGAGAGAATATGTCAAATGAGGAAATCACTATTGATAATGTTGTTTTGAGTCCGCACTCTATATATTTGGCTGTGGTAGGCGGTAAAGCTGAGGATATTGCAAAGACGCTTTACAATAAAAAGACTTCCGGCGCCGGAACAAACGGCGGTACGACTGTTTCATATACCGACCCTTCAAATGGTGTGGTTCAGAACTATCAGATAAAACGCGCCGATATATTGTCGGTACATATAAAAATTACTTATTCAAATGATTATTACACTCCGGAAGATGTTGATAAAAAAATAAAATCAACACTGATTAATTATATTTCCGGCGGTCTATCTATCGGACAAACCATTTCAGGTAATATGCTTGCGCTTGCCTTTGAAAATTTTGAATATGCAAATATTTTGAGCATAAAACTATCATCGGATGGGCAAACTTGGAATGATTATATAAGCGCAACAATCGAACAGATGCCCGATGTGGCTCCGGAAAATATTTTAGTTGAGGAGGCATAATGGCAAGTATCTGTGAACAAATAGCGCTCGACAATATGCAACGCCAATACGGTTATACAAATGTTTCCGACTTGGTGATGAAGCGCGCGGCGGTTTGGGATAAATTCTTTGGTAAAATTTCCGATACTTTTATAAAAGAAGTTCTTGACCTTGATACATGCTCTTCTTCAGCTTTGGATTATTACTGGGGAAAGCGCTTTAAGTTTTCAAGGGCGCAGAAGTTAAGAACAGGCGGTATACAAGTATTTGATGATAACACATACAGGAAGCTTCTTAAAATAAGGGCTTTCGGTTGTTATTGGGACGGCACCCCTGCCCGCATGAATGCCTTCTTGAAAGAAATGTTCAAAGACCGTGGCGAGGTTTATATGATAGACTCGCAAGATATGACAATACGGTATGAGTTTTTATTTCCACTTAAAACATGGGAAGAGTTTGTTTTTGCTGATTTGGATATTTTGCCGCGCCAAGCCGGAGTTGGTGTTGAGGTACACTCTTTTGACCCTGATACAACGTTCGGCTTTACAGATACAGGATTACAACCTTGGTCGCAAGGTGTTCTTTATAAAGGAAAGGTTTAACTATGAAAAATTTACAAATTCCACAAATTTTAAGCGGATATATTGCGCAAAACGGCATAAAGAACAATATCCCGCAAAACGCAACCGGCACCTATTTAGCAAGCGTTGATGCGGGGTTTCCGGAAGTGACAATAAAGCCGGTTGCTGAAGGCGGTATTGCGCCTGCCGGCGGTGACCTTAACGGTATGCTTAACCTTTTATCACAGTTTTATTATTTCAACCAAAACGGCGGCGTGTATACTTATAACGATGATGTCGCAACTGCAATCGGCGGTTACCCGAAAGGCGCGGTTTTGTGGTACATTACCGACAAGGTGCGTACGCAGGTTGTTTCAAATGTCGATGATAATAAAAATAACTTTGTAAAAGATGCGTCGCTCATCGGCGATAGTTCTGCCCCTTGGAGTATGTCAAGTGATAAAATGGCAAACTTGCCGGTTGGGTCTATTGTTACATCTGACGCCCCAAGCCAGACCGTGGGGCTGTTATCGTTGAATGAACCAAACGGAATGCTTATACAACAAGCTGATACTACATATCCGGAGTTTTGGGCATATCTTTTGAGTAACAAAGCAAAGGCAGTTGCCGGTGATTTGAGATACAGCCGTTTCAACCGCACGCAAGCCGAATATACCGCAGAATACAGCAACAAGGGCTTTTGCGGATATTATGTAATTGATGAAGACAGCAAGACAGTACGCTTGCCTTCTTTAGTCGGCTCTTTCTTGCAAGCCGTTAAAACCGGACAAGAGGTTGACCTTGCTGCCGGATTGCCGAATATTCAAGGTACCGGATATTGGAATTTCTGCAACCCCGTAACCGGAACGGGGGCTATTGTTAGCGGCGCAAAAGGAAAACGACATCTCAACCATACGAACGGCTCAGAGCATTATAATGATTCGCTTTTTGCCTTTGATGCTAGTAAATCAGACCCGATATATGGTCGCTCAACTACTGTACAACCCGCCTCTGTATCAATGTTCTATTACGTTGTGGCGGCAAACGTTGTGGCGCCAAGCGCCGGTGTAAGCAATATTCAGACAACCGATAACTTAGTAACCACGTTAAGTGCGGCTTCAACCGATACTCAATACCCATCAGCAAAATGTGTTTATGACATTGTCGGCGATATTGAAAGCTTGCTTGCGCAAGTTTGATTTTGAAAAAAGATTTAATTAAACTAGATTAAATAAAAGGGGCTTTTAATGACACATATTGCAACCATTGAAACGAAAAAAGACGACTGGCAGAAGTTATCGGATATAATCACGGCTTATAAAGGCGCCGCTTTTGCGTTTGATACAAACAAAACTTATCGTATTCAAAACGTCGGCGTTAATAAAGTTGTTTTTGTTGAGAGTGCTTCAGACCTTGAAGACACTCAATATGAAGAGGGTGAGGTTATAGCGCCGTATCAGTATTATAATAACTACAAGCCTTCGGCAGAGCCGTTGTATGTGCGGTGTGGGGGTGTCGGCAGGTTGACAATAACAGAAACCTCGGGCTCACAAACAGAATCAGATATAGCGCAGATTAACGATAAGATTGGCGACATTAATACAGAATTGGAGCATATATAATGACAATTGCAAGCGAAATTCAAAGAATAAAGGACGACATCGCGGCTTCTTATGCTGAATGCAGCGCAAAAGGGGCGACTTTACCGGCTGTTGAAAACAGCGCGAGTTTGCCGGACACAATAGCGAGCATATCTGGGGGCGGTGGCGGCGATACCGTGTCTGCTATTAATAAAACAGGCGCGGCTATCAGCCAAGGCGATAAGGTGTGGATTAATTCAGAGGGATTAAATGTTGGTAATCATTATAAATGGACTAATGATGAGGGTAATGCATACCCTGTATACGGCGATGAGTTTTTATTAGTTGGTGGTGCTTATCGTAGATTATTTTCCATAGGTGCTTTTTCTGCTGCTGAAATTACTAATGTAGGAGCTCCGTGGGCAACAAAGCTAGCCTATTTAGAATCTGGTGGCACTATTATGATTACCTCTAATGGAGCTAATATACTAAACTCTGATTCATTGTTCACCAATTTTGGGCAAGCCGATAATGTTTTACAAACTGGGTATATTACTAACTACAACCCCAGAACTTCTTCGTTTATTAAAAAGATAAACACCAGTAGTTTAAAAATATCTAACACTTGGAATTTAGGCAATATGGTATCCATTAATGCTGTTATTGATAACATAGCCTATGGATACGACCATTCTTATAACCAATATAAGACTTACACATTAGCTGACGATAATACTTTTGTAGCCGAGACGTTTAACCACGGCATCTCGTATGGTACTAATACTTATGCAATTGGTATTACAAGCGACAGAGCTTACGCAATAGTCGCCAGTGGTGAGAACCTTACTGGTGGGTGTAGTTTAACTTTTTACAGTATGGCGTACAATGGCAGTAAATATACATTTACAGCTGTAGCAGACAGCGAACTTCCGGCAGAGATAGTTAGTATAAAATCAGCGTGTGGCGCTGTTTATAACGCTAATAATAATATACTGACTTTGAGTAGTGGAGCAACCTATTTAGTCTATAAGTACACAAACGGCCAGTTTATTAAACAAAACATAGACTTAGGCATTAGTAGTTTAATCCCAGAAAACGGTAGTATATACTGTCCGTTGTTCAGCCGCGATATGAGTAGGGCTGTTGTTAGGATAAAAAACACTTCAGCCACATATGATAGTTATACTTGTTTATTGCAAAACAGATTTGCCGATTATAGTTTAGTAGCCTATCAGCCTTACCTTATAGACCAAAACACGCTTACCGGCAAAGCCTCTGAGAGTATAAACTCTCCCGCAATCGGTAGCGTAGCCACAGTTGTAGCAAGCGGGGGTTAATTATGTGTAAACAGCGAGCTATTTTAGAAATGATAAAAAAGACAAAGCCAACCGGAATCGGCGAGTTTCAAATAAGTTTGGCAGAATCGCAGGCGGAGGATTTTGAACAAATGCATAATGAGATAAAGGGCATAAAAGAAGAGCTCGAAAAGGTGAAGCAAGAGCAGGTGTCAATCAATGCGCATGTGGGCTCCATTAATGATAAGCTTGACTTCTTAATTGAACAGTCAAAGCGCACGCCTTTGACAAATGCCTTGTTAGCGTTATTTGAGAATAAATGGTTCTGGTTTTGGTTTATGCTCGCAACAGCATTAATGTTTGGAGCTTCATTATCAGATTTGGGGAATATTATAAAAGGGGTTATTCAATAATGATTGACATAGGAACAGCAACACAAAGGCTCTGCATACATGAAGGCATAAGGCTTAAGCCGTATAGATGCACCGCCGGCTATTTAACAATCGGGGTGGGACGTAATTTAGAAACAAACCCTTTGACTGTGGAAGAAAAGAAGAAAGTCGGCGATTTGAATAAAGGTATAACAAAAGACGCCGCTTTTTATTTGCTCCGTAACGATATAAAAAGGGTTGAAAGAGAGTGTGAGCATAATATTCCGTTTTGGCGACACTTAGATGATGAACGGCAGTATGCGCTTTTGGATATGGCTTTTAATTTGGGTATTAAAGGCTTGTTAAAGTTCAAAAAGATGCTTTCGGAAATGGGAATAGGCAATTATCGCGGCGCCGCCAAAGAATGCTTAAACTCAAAATATGCGCGTGATGTCGGCAAAAGAGCCGAAAGAATCGCCAAAACCATTGAAACAGGAAGATTTGAAATATGATAATACGCAAAATACACAGTCGTGAATATAGCAGAAAAGAGCATATTAAAAAAATAGCGCGTTCAGCGCTCTGTTGGTTGTTGTTGACCGTTGCTCTTTTTTATGTGTGGGGTGAGTCTTTTTGGGAAAAAGAGTAATGATAATAAAGGTTTTATCTTTTATTTGCGGGGTTTTAATTTTTACGGTTGTTTTTTTAGCCGTGGAACGTTATTTTGATAAAAAAGCTATAACTACACAAAAAGAGCAAATAAACGCTCTCACGGGCGAAAAAATGGGGCTCGTGGCGACAATAGAGGGTTACGAATATGCGAGGAAGTTATCGGAAAAGAGAATCAAACAATTACAGGAAGATATTAAGAATAGTTCGGATAATAAGCGTTGGGCTTCTGGTATTGTGCCTGCTGGGGTTGCTAGGAGCTTGTGTGCGGACAGAAACAAAGCTTGTAAAGATAAAGCCAATTGAGCCGGATTGCGCTTGCTATATTAAAACTAATCAAGACCTTGCGGAATGCTTAATAAAGTATCAAGAGGCAATAAAAAACTAACATAACAAAAAGCTCTTGACAATTTTATAAAAGCTGTGTAATAATATCATCGGAATCATAAAAAGCAATTTGACAGATTCCTTCATAATTTTTCAACTCCTAAAGTAAAGCGGAGCCTCGGCTTAAAGTCGGGGCTCTTCTTTTTTGCAAAAAAACAAAAAAAACTTCTTGACATTGTCTTTTTTTTAGGCAATAATAAGCAATATAAGGAAGCCGATGGGGCATGCCTTAAAATTTGGGAGGAAATTATGAAAATTAAAGTTTATCAAAGCGGACAACTTATAGAAGAGCTTGACGGCTCTTATTTGCGCGATTGCTATAATCGTGAAGTACGCATTAACTCATGGGCTGATGCGATGAACTACATTGAAACAGATGGGTATCGTAAATGTACCGGAAATGTATATTATGATACCGCCGAAGATGCCTATGAGTCTTATTGTGATGGCTTGTGCGGCGATAAGCCCGATATGAGCTTTGAGGATTTTAAGAAAAGCCTTGACAAATGGGCAATCGGCGATATGTGCGGCGGTTATATAGAAGAGATTGATGATGATGAGGAAGTTGAAAATGACTAATCTTGAACAGATACAAAAAATATCGGACGCCGAATATTTCAGCGTTAAGGCTGTATCGGCAAGTCAAATAAAGGCATACGACCACGGGGCGTATTACTTTTGGAAATCATCGCCTTTTAATCCTGAAAAGACGCCGGAAGAAGAAACTGATGCGCTTGTATTCGGCAAGTTGTGCCATTGCATGCTTCTTGAGCCTGAAAAGGTTAAAGAAGAATACGAGGTTGCCGATTTTGGCGCTTCTCGGCGAAATAAAAAATATGCCGAAATAAAGGCGGCGAATATTGATAAGATAATTATCAACCAAGCCGAGTTTGACCACGCAAGCAAGATGATAACTTGCATAAAAGAGCATCGGCTTGCCAGTGCTATTATTAACGGCGCCACAGCTGAAATGCCTTTTATGTGGACAGACAAGCTTACAGGCTTGCCTTGTAAAGCAAAGATTGATGCGATTAAGCGCACAAAGAACGGACTTGTTGTTATTGATTATAAGACAAGTTCCGATATATCGGGGTTGCTTAATTTCCCACAAAAGCTTCAATATCCTTTGCAAGCTGAATTTTATAGCCGCGCAGTTGAGGCAAAATATGGTGAGCGTCCGGTTGAGTTTATCTTTATTATTCAAAGCAATAAAGATGATGAGGAAGACGTTGTGTGTGTTGCCAACGTTGAATATGAAACACAGCAGGCGGCGGCTGATATTGTTGACCACCACTTGCTTTTAATAAAAGAAAAGCTTGAAGCATGGAACGATAGCTACGACAAGCAATTATTCGCCGCATATCCGGAAAGGGTTGAAATGCGGTATTCTAACTGGTTTATGGAAAGGAGTTTATAAAATGAATGATATAACAACAACCGCCGATGCGGTTAAAAACGAAATTGTAAAAGAAAAGCCGCGCGATATGGCTTTGTCTTTTATTGACAATATAAAATCAGGCTGGATAAATGTGCTGCCGAAGGTATGCACTCCGGAACGCTTTGCCCGCGTCGCTTTAACCTGCATAAAAAAAGATAGCAAGTTGCGCGAGGCAATTAATACCCCAGAGGGTAGGACTTCCCTTGCGGGCGCCTTTATGAAATGCGCCGAGCTTGGAATTGAGCCGGACGGAAGAAGAGCTTATTTAATACCGTATAAAAATGATGTGCAATTAATTATTGATTATAAAGGCATTGCCGAGCTTGCTATGCGTTCAGGTTTTGTCGCAAATATTCATGCCGATAAGGTGTGCGAGAATGATGAGTTTGAGTATAACATCGGCATGATTGAAAAGCATCGCATTGATTTTAAAAAGCCGCGTGGTGAGGCATACGCATATTATGCAATCGTAACTTTTAAAGACGGAACTAAAAAGACGGAAGTTATGAGCCGAGAAGAAGTAGATGCTATCAAAGAGCGCTCTTCAGCGTGGGGAGCTTGGCTTAAGTGGAAAAAGATTTGCCCTTGGAATACTGATTATGATGAAATGGCAAAAAAGACGGTGTTTAAGCGGTTGGCAAAATGGATACCGCAAAGCCCTGAACTTCAAAAGGCTATTGATATTGATAATGACGACTATCGGCGCCCGATTGCAGAAACCACGCCCGAAGAAGAGCCGGAGCATATATATGAGGCGGTTGATTTGGAAACCGGCGAAATAAGCGAGGATAAAGATGATAAAGAAGATATTAATCAAGCATAACGGTGACATTATTGCCGAAATGGCGACCATAAAGGGGTTAAAAGCCTCGCCTGCTTTTTTATAGGGGTTTCACAAATGGAAAAGATAATTTTACAGATAGAGCTTTACAGCTCAAAAAACAGCCGGCAGATATTCCGAACAAAGAGCGGGCGTACAATTATAGCTAAATCAGACGTTGCGCGGCGCAACGAGCGTGATTTATGTTTTTTGCTTAATATCTATGCGGAAAAGTGGAAAAGCCTTTGTACGGGCAAAAAATACCCCTTAAAAGTGCATTTGTTTATTTACCGGAAGACTAAACGCAAATTCGATTATGTGAATATCGTGCAAAATTTATTTGATTGCATGCAGGCTTCCGGTTGGCTTCCGGATGATGATGCCGACCATTTAATACCGGTATTTGACGGTTATGACGTTGATGATGAATGTCCGCGTGTTATAATTTCGGTGGAAAATTAAAAAAAATCTTGAAAATGTCAAAAAAATAGTTAATAATAAGCTTGATTTTGAAAAGAGGGAGTTCATAGTAGTAATGGGTGGGGCTTTTCAACAATGCTTCTCTCTCTCAAAATCAAAATCATCTTCAAAAAAAGCAGAAAAGCCTCCACCCGCTTCTTTTGTGAGGGAGAGACATATGCAATCAATAAAAAAATATCAAATAAAATTCACACAAGTAAGCAATGTTATATTGCTTGACGCACAATTAAGTTTGAAGGCAAAAGGGCTTTATGCCTATTTGTTCAGCAAACCAGATGGCTGGGAGTTTCATATTGAAATAATGGAAAAAGAGCTTAAAGAAAGCCGCGGACAATTATATTCAATTATAAAAGAGCTTATTGCCGCCGGTTATATTATTCGCCGGCAAGTTAATAGTAACGGTCGATTTGGCGGGATAGTATATGAGTTCATAGACCCTGCGGAAACCGTGGAAAAGGAAGACGGTGTGCAATCGGAACCGTATACAGAAAAAGGCGCATACGGTCAGACCTTAACACATAATAATATATATAATATAAATACTGATAATATAAATAATACTGATGTTTTAAAAGAAAATATATACACTTTAAAAAGTGTATATATACAAGAAAACCAAAAAAATTTTAATCAATTTTGGGAATTATTTCCAAGGCAAAGAAGAGGTAACAAACAGAAAGCCTTTACCGCCTTTTGCCGAGCTATTAAGGAAAAAAGAACAACCTTTGAGGATTTAATTAATTCCGTAAAGAGTTACTCAGCAAGTGAAGAGGTAAAACGCGGCTTTGCGAAAGGTTGTGCCGCTTGGCTTAATGATGACAGGTTCAGCGTTGATTATTCAAATAAAAAAACTATTATTAACAGATATGAGGAGTTTTAATTATGGAAGAAGAGTTTGTCTTTTTGTCTTGTCTACTAAACAGCCCAAGCCTTATAGACCGTGTTGTTAGTAAAATAAAGCCTGAATATTTTGAAAATCAATCGGCAAAAAAGATATATGAAACAATGATTGAGCTTGGACAATTCACAGAAGCCGATGTTTATAACAGGCTTAAAGGTGAGATTTCTTATAAAAAACTTTCGGATATCGGCGACCTTGTAACAGTGCCGACGACCGGTATCTTGTTAGACGGCTATGGCTATTATATTCTTGAAAGCTACAAGCGCCGCCAAATACAAGAGCTTTTGAGTAAAGGCGATATTGAACAAATATCAGCAAAGATAGAAGAACTTCATAATTTAACCTTTTTTGAAGAAAAACCGGTTGATGAAAGCGAAGAGTTTTTGAAGAAAGTAGAACTCATTGCCAGCGGCAATGATGATGTAAGGCTTGAAAAGACCGGTTTTAATAACATTGATGACACAATCGGCGGTGTTGGTAAATCAGAGCTTATTATTATCGGTGGGCGCCCTGCGAGCGGAAAGACGACATATGCTGTAAATATGGCTTATAAAATGGCAGAATCTGGTAAAAAGATTTTATTCGCCAGCTTAGAAATGAACAGAATAGAATTACATGAGCGTATTGTAAAATCAATAACCGGCATTGATAAATACACATCTTTAACGCCTGATGAAATGAACTCTGTTGTTGGAACGAGTCGCAAGGTAAAAGAAGAGCCCTTGATTATATATGATAAAGCAGGAATGACCTTTGAAGATATTAAAGCAAAGGCAAAGCTTGAAAAGCCGGAGGCGTTGTTTATTGACCACCTTAACATCTTAAAGTCCGCAAGGCGTTTCAATAGAAGGCTTGAAGAAATATATTATTTAACCAGTTCTCTAAAACAGCTTGCGCGCGAGCTTGATATTCCGGTAATAGTTTTATGCCAACTAAACCGCGGTGTTGAAGGGCGCGATATAAAAGCTCCGATGCTATCAGATTTGCGCGACTCAGGCTCAATAGAGCAGGACGCTGATATTGTCGGCTTTGTATACCGTCCAGAATATCATTTAAAGGACAAAGAGCCGGACGATAAAAACAGCTCCGAATGGGTAGATTGGAATATGCAGATGAATGAAGTTAAAGGCAAGGCGCAATTAATAATAGCTAAAAACCGGCGCGGTTTATTATGCCGCCTTAAATATTGGTTTGACGGCAAAATTTATAGATTTTATGAAAGGAATTAAAGGAGCGATATTAATGTTTTGTACTTGTTGTAAAAAAGAACTTCCGGAAAATGATTTTTTCCCTAACCGTAAAAAAGGCGGATTTTATGAGGTATGTCGGAAATGCAGGACGAAAATTTATTACCAAAATGAAACGTGGCGTAAAAAAAACATAAATTATAAATATTTTGAAATTCCAACGGACAAACTAACCTTAGAAATAGTTAATAATGCGTGCAATCTGTTTGGTGTAGGTGTTCGAGATATATACTCTGATTGCCGCATGCAGGCGATGGCGTATGCTCGTGCTTATATTTGCCAGCAATTGCGAGATAAAACATCTTTAAGCACCCTTCAAATAGGTAAAAAGGTGCATTTAGACCATACTTGCGTGATGCGTAACTGTAAAAAGGAAATGCGCGAAAAGGTGAATGTTTTTATAAAGCAAAGGCTTGAAGACAATGTTGAATATAAAAAGGTGTGTAATTATAAAACCGGTGAGACAATGTATGTAAAAAAATAGTAAAATCGCAAAAAAAAACAAAAAAAGCTCCTTGACATTGTCTTTTTTTTAGGCAATAATAAGCAATATAAGGAAGCCGATGGGGCATGCCTTAAAATTTAGGAGAAAGATTATGAAACTTGATTATTCAAAAAAATATACAGACAAAAGAGGGTCTGCTATAATTCGCGGTATAACATACGCCGGATGGCATTGCTTCGTCCGCCGGCAATTACCGAACGGCAAGCCCATTACTTGGGCTGAATACAATGCCGGTTTAGGAGCTTACGCGCGTTGGGAGCCGTTTTCCAGCCCGAATATTAAGGAGTTTACCCATGAATAATTACAATTACAAGGGATTCAATCCCGACTTTACATGCCGAGGGCTCAAATATGAGGTCGGGGGTGTGTATAATTGCGACGGAAATATAAAAGCATGCGAGAATGGTTTTCACGCTTGCGAAGAGCCGTTTGATGTGCTTAATTATTATCCGTTTGTTAATGGAGAATGTAAACTCAACCGTTATGCCGAGGTGAAACAGGGCGGTTGTTGCGATAAAGATAGAGGAAAGACCGCCTCTCAAAAAATAGAAATTAAAGCCGAATTAAATATTGCGGGGCTTGTAAAGGCGCAAGTTCATTATGTGCAGTCAAAAATAAAAAAAACAAGTGATTTAAATACCGGCAACAATTCAGCCGCAACGAATACCGGCTACTATTCAGCCGCAACGAATACCGGCGACAATTCAGCCGCAACAAATACCGGCTACAATTCAGCCGCAACGAATACCGGCTACAGGTCAGCCGCAACAAATACCGGCTACAATTCAGCCGCAACGAATACCGGCAACAATTCAGCCGCAACGAATACCGGCAACAATTCAGCCGCAACGAATACCGGCTACTATTCAGCCGCAACGA
>ERZ1026880.179-NODE-179-length-36879-cov-57.678851_pt1 | contig 36879 bp, 30 predicted proteins | sample MGYA00380170_ERZ1026880 | MGnify/ENA primary metagenome ERZ1026880 (study PRJEB33269, sample SAMEA4719806) | human gut metagenome | biome: human-associated habitat; feature: organic feature; material: feces | place: Cameroon | collected 2013-10 ...
CCGCAGCCGCCGGAGCGGTGCTTAAGCCGTCAGGCGGGAATTGTGCGGTGTTGCCGTAATTATAGTAGATTCTGCAGCTATTGTGCCATGTGCCGTTGATGCAAAGGTTTAGCCCTTTGCTGCACCGGAGGTAATGCCCTCAACATAGAACTTCTGCATGATGACAAACAGGATGGAGATGGGGATAGCCACCAAAACACCGCCTGCGCAGAAACGGGAGAAGTAGCTGTTGACCAAAGCCTTTTGCAGCATGTTGTACAGGCCGATTGCCACCGTCCAGTCCGACGAAACGCCGGAGTTCAGGATCATCTTTGCCACAACAAAGTCGGTCCACGGCGTCAGGAAGGAGTTGATAATGGTGTACACCAGGATCGGGCGGGACATCGGGATGACGATCTGGAAGAAGATGCGCGCTTCCGAAGCGCCGTCCAGCTTGGCGGCCTCACGCAGTGCCACAGGCACCGTATCAAAAAAGCCCTTACAGATCAGGTAGCCCAGGCCGGAAGAGCCCGCGTATACCATGATCAGACCGGCGTAAGAGTTGGTCAGGTTCATGTACTTCAAAACAAAGTACACAGCGATCATGGCCAGAACGCCGGGGAACAGGTTGACGGTAACGGACAAGTTCTGCAGCAGCTTGCGGCCCTTGAAGCGGCAGCAGCTTATGGCGTAAGCCACCATCAGCACAAAGCAGGTGGAGATCACACAGTTAAAGCATGCCACAACCAGGGTGTTCATGAACCAGCGCGGGAACTGTGCAACAGAGTCCGGCTGTGTCATAATGCTGACGTAGTTCCACATGGTAAAGCTTTCCGGCACAAAGCGGGTAAAGTTGACACCCTTATCGGTGGAGAACGAGGTCAGCAGCAGCCAGGCGATGGGTACCAGCCAGATAAAAGCCAGCAGCGCCAGCACCAGATGGCGGATGACGGAGAAGATGCCTTTTTTCACTTTGCCCTGCTTGAGCTGCTTTTGCACAGCGGCAGAGGGTACAGCAGTGGTACTCAAGAGAACATCGCCTCCTTCTTATTGATAAAGTGGAAGCATACAACCGTAAACACGGCGCACACAATGAACACCATAATGCCCAGCACGGCAGCCATCTTGTAGTTGTAGTAATCCTGCGTCAAGCGGAACAGCCAGGTAACCAGCAGGTCAACTTCCTTTGCGTTGGACTGTGCAAGGGCCTGATCCTGGGTTACAAACACATCCTGCGTGAGCAGGTAAATGACGTTGAAGTTGTTGACGTTCTTGACGAAATCCGTTACCAGAGAGGGACCCTGCACGCTGAGCAGGTAGGGCAGCTTGATGCGGAAGAACATCTGCACCGGGTTGGCGCCGTCAATGCGGGCGGCCTCGATCATGTCAGCGGGAATGTTCATCAGCACGCCGGTAGCGATCAGCATCTGGTACGGCACGCCGATCCAGATATTGATCATGATGATGGTGAACATGGCCCAGCCCGGCTGGGTCAGGAACGGAATGTAAGAAAGGCCCTTATCCAGCAGGCCGATGTTATGCAGGAAGTCGGTAACGCCTGCATTGGCCATCATGGTATTGAAAATACCGTTGTTGGAGAAGAAGTTGCGCACCAGCAGCAGCGTAACGAACTGCGGCACCGCAATGGTCACCATGAACAGGGTACGCCAGAACTTGGGGAACTTGGTCTTTTTGTCGTTGATGAACATTGCCATCAAAATGCCGCCAAAGAAGTTGGTAAAGGTGGCAAAGAATGCCCAAACCAACGTCCAGGTTAAAACCTTGGCAAAGGAATAACCAAACGTGGAGGTCATTCCGCCGCCGCCAAACAGGGTAAAGAAGTTGTTCAGCCCAACCCAGGTAAACAGTTCATTGGGCGGCATGTGCTGCTGGTCATAGTTGGTGAACGCAACGGCGATCAGGATGAACAGCGGCACAATGGTGAACACCACAACGCCCAGAACCGGCAGGGTGAGCAGGGTCACATAGAACTTTTCGTTCAGGTAAACGTTGATGTCCTGCACAAAGTTGTTGGTCTTTTTGCCAGCTTCACGGATCTTCTGCAGCTGATAGTTGGAAGATACCACCATCATGGCCGCCGCGATCAGTGCCGCGATCACGATAAAGGAGATCATGCTCATCAGCAGGATCTCAAACGAATTATCGTAATCGTTTACAACGTTTTTCATCGTGGCAACATCGAACACCATCTCCATTTTTACGGTGCCAAGGGTGCCGAACTTTGCCAGGTTGGGTACGCCAAAGAATGCCAGGAAATACAGCGCAAAGCCCTGTACAAATGTGACCAGAAGCGCCTTCATCAGCTGGCCGTGGCCAATGTAGCCCAGACCCCATACAAAGAAGGACAGTTTGGTAAAGATATCGCCGTGCACAAAGTCATGACCAAATTTCTGCAAAAAATTGGGTTCCTTTGGTTCCGTGTGCAGGGCCGCAGCAGCGGATTTTGCCACAGGAATCTCTCCTTTCCAACGCGGTTACGCCAAGCGGCCCACACGTGCCCGGCAACCTTTCCGGGCCGTTTGTGGGCCGTTGTTTTAGTGTATCAATGCAGCTTTTTTTGTTTTAACAATTACTGGGTAACCGGTGCGGTGATGCCAGCAACAGCATCGTCAATCAGGGCCTGGGTGTCCTTGCCATCGGGGTTGCCGTTGACGCAGATCTGGCCGAGGGTTTCAGCAGAAGCCCAGTAGTTGCCGCCGACGCGCTGCAGGTTAGCGTACTCAGACTGAGCAACAACAGCGGTCAGAGCCGGAGAAGAAGCGGCTGCCAGAGCGTTGATGTTGGAGGGGCCCTGTGCACGCTGCTGGAAGCGGAGGGTCTCGCTTTCTTCGTTGGTAACGTAGTCAGCCAGCAGCATGGCAGCACCAACGTTAGAGCTGTGGGGGTTGACACCAATCAGTTTGAAGCCGGAGAAGGAAGCCATCTGGACCTGCTCGCCGTTCAGGGTGTAGGTGGGCAGCTTGCAGGCGGCGTAGTTGTCGCCCCAAACTTCAGCAGCGTCGTTTGCACGCCAGGTGCCGTTGACGCCGGCAACCAGGGTGCCGTCCTTCAGCTTGCCGGTGAACTCTTCGTCCTTCAGGGCGATGAAGCCGGGGTTCTTGCAGATATCGATGACAGCCTGGGTAACGTCAGCGCCCGGAGCTTCGCTCCAGTTGCAGACGGTGTTCACGCCGTCATCAGCCAGGCCCAGGTTCAGGCCGGCGCCGGCATAGAAGCTGTACAGGTACCAGCCGTTAGCAACGTCCATAGAGACTTTCTTGCCTGCGGCGGCTGCCTTATCCAGCATCGTGTCAAGGCTCTTGACGTCATCCTCGGTGAAGAAGGATTTATCATAGAACATGAAGTAGCCGTTATCAGCGGTCAGGGGGTAAGCATACAGCTTGCCGTTCACGGTTGCAGCGTCAACAGAAGCCGGGCTATTGCGGTTCTTGACATCGTCAGCGTTCAGCTGAACTTCCTGCAGGGCGCCTGCCTGAACCAGCTCGTTCAGCTGGTCATCAGCAAATGCGTAAACGTCAGCAGCGGCGGTGGGGTCGGTCAGGACGGTATCCTTGGCTGTGGACTCGGACTGAGTGCCCAGGTTGATGGTGATCTTGCCGCCGTAATTGCCGTATTCTTTGATAAAGTTATCAGCGATGGTGCGCAGCAGTTCCTGGTCTTCCTCGGCGCCCCACATGGTCAGGGTAACGTCGTTGGCGAAAGCAGCGGCTGCAGCCTGCTGCAGAACGTCACCATCGTCAGCTGCGGTGCTGTCGGTGGAGGCGGCTTCGCTGGAAGCTGCAGTGCTGGTGGACTCTGCAGCGGAAGAGGCAGTTGCGGTGCTGCCGCATGCTGCCAGGGACAGTGCCATCAAGGCAGCTGTTGCAAGTGCGAGTTGCTTTTTCATAATCATTCTCCTTCATCTGCTATATCACAAGCTTCTCAAGGTTGCGCATCATCGTTGCGCAGCTTTGTTTCACAACTTAAGAATACACGATTCTATTTTCAGTGTCAATGTTCATAACTAACATGTTTTGCCATGTTTTCTTGTGCCTTTTTCACAGTCTGTTACACTTTTGTAACAATGTCGAATTTTGTATGCGCAACGATGCGCAACTTTAGTACAGGCTTTTTAACAACAATCAGCCTTTCCTGGTGCACATGCTGTGCGCGCAGAAAAGGCTGTATCAATCATCATATTTTACAATATTGGTAATATTGTCTATTTTGTGGACTCGCGCAAAATCACCTGATATCCCTGCATCTGGCGCAATGCGATTTGCTTGCCCGCCAAAATATCCAGCAGCATCCGGCATGCCGTGGCGCCCAGGCGCTCGCCGTCAAACTGAGCGGCCGAGATCTGCGGGGTTGAGCTGGTCAGCAGCTCACTATCATAAAAACTGGCCAGTTTCACCTGTTCCGGTACCTTGATGTGCCGGGTGCGCAGCTCCTGCAGCACCGCGACCGCCATGCTGTCGTCCGCGCAGAGCAGGCATTCGGGCTTTTGCTCCAGCGCACCTTCCAATGCATCGATCCGCTGTTCGCTGGTTTCAATGCCGGTCCAAATCAATTTCTGGTCCACCTGCACCCCACAGTCGGAAAATCCGCGCAGGTAGCCGCGCAGCCGGTCCGCGTTGACGGTATAGTCGGTGCAGCCGCCCATATAGGCAATGCGGCGCATGCCCAGCTGCAGCAGCAGGCGGGTCATCTCGGCGGACGCTCCTACCTGGTCGTTATCTACCTGGGGCACCTTATCGTCATCCACGCGGCCAATGGCCACAAAAGGCACACTGTGGCGCTGCAAAGTCTGCACACATTCATCGTGCAGCATCGTACGGGACAAAATCACGCCATCCACCTTGTGGGATTCCAGCTGGCGTTCCAGCTGGCCAACATCGGTTTCTCCCGCATAGCACAGCAGCAGGTCATACCCGCGCTGGGCCGCCATGTTCCACACACCGCCCATGCACTTGCGCAGGAACGGCAAGTCCAGCCGCATAAAATGCTTGGGGATCACCAGTGCAAGGTTGTTGGTTGGGCCCTGCTGCGCAGTGCGCAGCGGCGCAGCGGCATCCTGGCGGCCCTTGCCGATATAATCGAACACGCGCGCGCGGGTAGCCTCGCTCACGCGCCCCTTGCCAGATATTGCACGGGATACCGTTGTTTTTGATATATTCAATGCCTCCGCCACTTCCGCGATGGTCACTTCATCACGCTTACCTGCCATTCAGTACCCTCCTTTTTCCATGTTGCGCAGGCGTTGCGCACTAATAACAGCATATGTGTTTGTTGTACATTTGTCAATCTGCAAACAGCACAAAAAAAGCCTGCCAGATTTGGCAGGCTTGCCGCGCAGTACAGCTGTTCCAAGCATAGGCGTATGTCCGCCGCCCGGAATCTCTCCCGACATTTTTCGTGTATTAAAAATTCTGTTGGGAGCATAGGGGCGCACATTGTGCACCCCACGCCTTGACATAGCAACACATATTTATGTCATGCACATGGCAAACGTCCGTGGGCGAACACTGTTCACCCTTACGAAGCATCTTTGTTTTCCTGACGTTTTCGATCGGTGTTGTGCTGCTTATTTTTTCTGCGGTTCGCCGTTGGCAATATCGCGCACAACCTCACCCGCAATGATCAGCCCCGCGGCGGCGGGCACAAAGGCGTTGCTGCCGGGAACCTGGCGGCGCTGGGTACATTTGCGGGCCGTGTCGGGCGGGCAGATGCAATGGGTGCGGCAGCTGATGGTCATATCATCAATGGGGGTCAGTGCAGGCTCTTTGGAGTATACCACCTTCAGGTGCTTGACCCCGCGCTTGCGCAGCTCGGCACGCATCACCCGGGCCAGCGGGCAGACGGAGGTATCGTAAATATCCGCAACCTCCAGGGCGGAAGCATCCAGCTTGTTGCCCGCGCCCATGCAGCTGATGATGGGCGTGCCCGTTGCCTGCGCCTGCATGACCAGTTCCAGCTTGCCCTTTACCGTGTCGATGGCATCGACCACATAGTCGTACTGGCTGAAATCGAACTGGTCGGCGGTGTCTGGCATGTAGAACGTCTTGTAGGTGTTCACCACGGCGTCCGGGTTGATATCATGGATGCGCTCTTCCGCCACATCCACCTTGTATTTGCCCACCGTTTTGCGGGTGGCCAGGATCTGGCGGTTCAGGTTGGTCAGGCAGACCTTGTCGTCATCAATCAGGTCCAGCGTGCCAATGCCGCTGCGTGCCAGTGCTTCCACCGTATAGCCTCCAACACCGCCAACGCCAAACACGGCCACACGGGCGTTGTACAGGCGCTCCATTGCCTCCTTGCCAAACAACAACTGCGTTCTTGAAAACTGATTCAACATACTGCCTGCTCCCCCACGGTTTTGTAAATTAACAAACAAATGGGCGGGTTCGCGCCCGCCCAACCTATCAAATCGGTAGTCTTTTCAAATTATAAAGCGCAGCGCACAAAAAGTCAAGGGGAAGCCCTGCGCAGAGCTTCCCCCCTGACATATGTTTTGCATTTTACAGCTCGCTGCCGTTTGTGGCGATCACATGGGCATACCACGCAGCGGAATCTTTGGGGATGCGTTCCATGGTGCGGTAGTCCACATAAATCAGCCCAAAGCGCTTGCTGTAGCCTTCGGCCCACTCATAGTTATCCATGATCGACCAGTAGGTATAACCGATCAGCGGGTAGCCCTCCTGCAAGGCACGGCGGGCGGCCAGCAGGTGGCGGTGCACATAATCAATGCGCTGCGGGTCGTGCACTTTACCGTTCAGCATCACAAAATCTGTGTTGGCCATGCCGTTCTCGGTAATCAGGATGGGCCGGCCATACCGCTGGTTCAAAAAGCGGATGGCCCAATAGATGCAGTCCGGCGTGATGGGCCATTCCATCGCAGTGCGCGGGCTGCCCTGCCAGGTGTTGGCGGTATACTCGCTGCCCGGCTGCTGGGCAGCGCAGGCATTGTAGACGTTAAAGCCCAGGTAATCCAGCGGCTGGTGCAGCAGCTCCAGTTCCTGCGGGGTGAACACATCCGCCCCCAGGGCTTTGGCCATCGGTTCCGGCACCCTGCCCAGCAGAACGGGGTCGCACCACCAGCTGATGGAATAGCAGCCTTCCACCTCCATCGTCCGGCGGTAAGCTTCGGCGATGGCGGCTTCGCTTTCATCCCCGCAGGGCGAAAACACCGGTCCGGTGGGAGCATACCCCACCTTAGGTGGCGAATGATGTGGCGCGGCCCGTCCGCGGGACGATGCAAGCATCGTCCCCTACAGATATTGGCAGCGTTTATAGCAACCGGCAGGGTCTCTCCCCGGCGCGATGAGGGCATCGTGCCCTACAGATCAAACCGCCGGGCCTGGCCCTTACCGCAAAATTCCTAATTACTCATTTCTAATTTTCCCATCCAACTCCTCACTCCTACCCCCTAACTCACTTCATGAGCATTTCCGCCGCCTTCGCCAGCTCCGCGTTCACCGCATCGGCTTCCGCTTCGCTCTTGCCCACGGCGGACAGATACACTTTGATTTTCGGCTCGGTGCCGGAGGGGCGCACCATCAGCTTGTGGCCGCCCGCCAGGTGGTATTCCAGCACGTTGGCGCGGGGCAGGCCGGTGCCATCAGTATCATAATCCACAACACGCTCCACCGCATAGCCCGCAATCTCTTTGGGCGGGTCGGTGCGCAGAGCCTTCATCAGGTTCTGCATGGTGTACATGCCGGTTTCGCCCTCAAAGGCAAAGCTGCACAGGGCGTTGCGGTAATAGCCAAACTCTTTGTACAGCGCTTCAATGGCATCCAGCAGCGTCATGCCCTGCTGGGCGTACCAGGCGGCGGCTTCACACACCAGCAGCGTGGCGTTCACGGCATCCTTATCCCGCACATGCCCGCCGGACAGGTAACCATAGCTCTCCTCAAAGCCAAAGATATAGCGTTCCACACGGCCCTCTGCTTCCAGCTTGCCGATCTGCTCGCCGATGAACTTAAAGCCCGTCAGGGTGCGGCGCAGCTCCACGCCGTACTTTTTGGCAACCGGCGTTGCCATATCGGTGGAAACAATGGTGGTCACGGCCACGGGGTCCTTGGGCATGGTGCCGCGGGCCAGGCGGGTGCGGCAGATATAATCCAGCAGGATAATGCCCATCTCGTTGCCGGTGATCAGCCGGTAGCCGCCCTTGCCGTCCGGCACAGCGGTGCCGCAGCGGTCACAGTCGGGGTCGGTGCCAAGCAGAAGATCCGGGTGTACTTTATCGCACAGTTCCAGTCCCTTCTGCATGGCCTCGCGGATTTCCGGGTTGGGATACGGGCAGGTGGGGAAGTTCCCATCCGGTGTTTCCTGCTCCGGCACCACCGTCACATGGGTCACACCCAGCTTGGCCAGCAGCTTTTTTACGCACTCCAGGCCGGTGCCGTTCAGCGGGGTGTACACCAGCTTGAGCTGCTCAATGCCGGTGCCATCGCCAACGCGCTGGTCATATACAGCCTGTACAAAATCATCCAGGCATTTGTCGTCAATGCTCACAATGCGGCCTGCCTGCACACTGGCTTCGTAGTCCACCAGCTTTACGCCGTCAAAGCAGTCCACTTTTTCGATTGCAGCCAGAATTTTATCTGCCACTTCCAGCGTGATCTGGCAGCCGTCGGCACCATACACTTTATAGCCGTTGTACTTGGCCGGGTTGTGGCTGGCTGTAATGCAGACGCCTGCCCCGCAGCCCAGGTAGCGCACCGCCCAGGAAAGTGCGGGCGTGGGCTCCAGCCGCGGGTACACGCAGGCGGTAATGCCGTTTGCCGCCAGCACGCGGGCAGCTTCGCGGGTGAACAGTTCGCCGTTATTGCGGCTGTCATGCGCAATGGCGATCTTTTTGGGCAGGTCGGTCGCGTTCAGGTAATCGGCCAGGCCCTGGGTGGCCTTGCGCACCGTGTACAGGTTCATGCGGTTGGTGCCCGCCCCCAGCACACCACGCAGGCCGCCGGTGCCAAATTCCAGGTCACGGTAAAAACGGTCCGTGATAGCGGCATCATCCCCGGCAATGCCATGCAGTTCTTCCGCCACAGCGGTATCCAGTTCCGGTTGGGCCAGCCAACGGTCATACAGTTCTTTCGCTGTATTCATAACAGCACCTTCTTCCTCAAAGTCTGTTTCAGGAAGTGTTCGTTATTTATCAAACATTTACACAGCCCTTATTATAGCAGATACTTGGCCGCAAAAAAAGCCGCGGCGGGTAAAAATTTTACCAGCCGCGGAAATTATACATTTTGTATTTTTCTTTCGTTTACACCGTATCGCGCAGCACACCGGCGTGTTCCAGCCCCACCATCACCACGGGGATCAACACCAGCTGCAACACAATGCCCGGCAGCGCGGTGGCAAATGCACCGGCAATGAACATCTGCATGGTAAAGCCATTGCCGCCAAGGCCCAGCAGCACGGTTTGGGCCACGCCCCACACAGCGCGCCCGGCCAGCATGGCGGGCACCAGCGCCATATAAACGCCCGCCACGCCGCGCTTGTTCAGCTTGGCATACAGCAGGCCGATCACCGCGCCATAGGCAGCCAGCTCAAACGCCATGCCAATGCCGGTGGGGTACAGCACCGGCATGCCAAACAGCAGCCCGCGCAGCAGCGGCATTACCGCGCCAACGGCCAGGCCATACGGCCAGCCGCATACCATGCCGCACAGCAGCACGGGAATGTGCATCGGCAGCAGCATTTTGCCGATCTGCGGGATCTGCCCGGTGATAAGCGGCAGCACCAGGCCCAGGGCCAAAAACAGGGCGGAAAGGGTCAGCTTACGAGTGGATGTTTTCATGATTCAAACTCCTCACATTCTATTTTTTTATTTGATTCCACAGTTTGACAGCAGCAGAACACCATGATACGATGATGGTAAAACAGAGATAAGGCAATACCGCATAATTCTAAGTGCCGATACGGCGAGCGAGGTGCGGCAGATGCCAAGCCAAAAGCGCAGATAATACTGGATGTCTTATCGAGCATTTTGGCAACGCAGATGCCGTGCCGCAGATGCCGGAGCGGTGCTTAAGCCGCAAGGCGGGAATTGTGCGGTGTTGCCATAAAGAAAGAGGTTTTCTTTTATGGAAATTCTTGTGATTGACGGACAGGGCGGCGGGCTGGGCCGCCAGCTGGTTGCCGCCGTTAAAAAGGCCGTTCCGCAGGCGGTGGTAACGGCCATTGGCACCAACAGCGCGGCCACTTCCGCCATGCTGAAAGCCGGGGCTGACCGCGCTGCCACCGGCGAGAACGCCGTGGTGGTGGGCTGCCGCCGGGCGGATGTCATTTTGGGGCCCATCGGCATTGTGATGGCCGACGCCCTGCTGGGCGAAATCACCCCCGCCATGGCGCAGGCCGTAGCCCAAAGCGATGCCCGCCGCATCCTGATCCCCGCCAACCGGTGCGATACCCTGGTGGTTGGGGTAAGCGCCCCCATCGGCACCCTGGTGGAGCAGGCCGCTGCGGCCGTGCTGGACGGCTGCCGGAACTAAAGCGTATCGGAAAACCGCATAAAAATCCACAAAAACAAAATGCAGAAAATATCCCGTCCCCCTGCTGGGGAACACGATACCTTCTGCATATCTATCATCAAAGCAATATCAAGTTGTCATCTGCCATACGGTGCAGCATGCACCAGGATGTTGGGCGCTTCTGCGCCGCAGGGCCGGCTTCCTGCCGGTCGATTGATATTATTATAGTATAAGGCAGTGTGCTGCGTCAAGCCCACCGCCGGAGGAACTGCCATGAAACTGATGATTGCATCCGACCTGCACGGTTCGGCTTTTTACTGCAGGCAGCTGCTTGCCGCCATGGAGCGCGAGCAGCCGGACAAGCTGTTGCTGCTGGGGGATATTCTATACCACGGTCCCCGCAACGACCTGCCGGAGGGCTATGCCCCCAAAGAGGTAATTGCCATGCTGAATCCCCTGCGGGAGCAGCTGCTCTGCGTGCGCGGCAACTGCGATACCGAGGTGGACCAGATGGTGCTGAACTTCCCGATTTTGGCCGACTATGCCCTGCTGTATGCCGGTTCCCGCACGGTGTTTGCCACCCACGGCCACCATTACAACACGGCCTGCCCGCCGCCGCTTGCCAAGGGGGATATTTTGCTGCACGGCCACACTCATGTGCCTGCCTGGCAGGAATTTGGCAGCGGCAATTTGTATCTGAACCCTGGTTCCGTTGCCATCCCGAAGGAAAACAGCGCCCATTCCTATATGATGCTGACCGATTCCGGCTTTGCCTGGAAAGATCTTGAAGGCAGCATATACCATACACTCGCATTGGATTGCCCAAACTGCGGTTGAATCAATCGCTTGTGCGGTGTAAAATAAAGTGGGGTGGGATTCTTTTGTCCCACGCGCCAACAACCATACAAATTTCATCATATAAACATAAAAGGATGGTTCTATCCCATGCAAATTGAACAGCTTTTTAATTTTCTGCACCGGTCAGTGTCGCCGTTCCACGCGGTACACACTGCAGCCCAGCTGCTGGATGCCGCCGGTTACACCCGCCTGGAGGAAGCCGAATACTGGAATTTGGAACCGGAACACGGTTATTATGTGACCCGCAACGAAAGTTCCATCATTGCCTGGCGGGTGCCTGCCCACGCCATTGGCGGCTGGCGCATTGCTGCCAGCCATTCCGACTCCCCCACCTGGCGCATCAAGAACACCAACGTGAACGCTGCGGGCTGCATCAAACTGAACGTGGAAGGCTACGGCGGAATGATTATGTCCACCTGGCTGGACCGTCCGCTCTCCGCCGCCGGGCGTGTGCTGGTGCGGGATGAAGCCGCCGGTACGCTGGAAAGCCGCCTGGTGGACCTGGACCGTGATCTGCTGGTCATCCCATCGCTGGCCATCCACATGGACCGCACGCTGAACAGCGGCCACGCCTTTAATCCCCAGGTGGACATGCAGCCCCTATACGGGCTGGAGGGTTCCAAGCCCTTCCCCGCCCTGCTGGCTGAGGCCGCCGGTGTGAAAGAAGAGGACATTGTGGACTTTGACCTTTCGCTTTACACCCGCCAGGCACCCACCCGCATTGGGCCGGACGGCGAGCTGTTCATGGCCCCCCGCATTGACGACCTGGAGTGCGCCGCCACCACCCTGTACGGCTTTTTGGACGCCGCCCCTGAGACCGACAGCGCTTGCGCCCCGGTCTGGGCGATGTTTGATAACGAAGAAGTGGGCAGCAGCACCCGCCAGGGCGCAGACAGCAGCTTTTTGCGCGATGTGCTCGACCGCATCCTGAATGCGATCCCCCACAGTGCCCAGGCACAGGCCCAGGCATTTGCCAACAGCTTTGTGCTCAGCGCCGATAATGCCCACGCCGTGCACCCCAATTTTGCTGATAAGGCTGACCCCTGCAACAAGGTCATTTTGGGCAAGGGTGTTGTGGTCAAAGTCAATGCCAGCCAGAAATACACCACCAGCGGCCTGACCGGCGCGATTTTTAAGGAGATCTGCCGCAAGAACAACGTTCCGGTGCAGGTGTTTGCCAACCGTGCCGACCTGCCGGGCGGCAGCACGCTGGGCAACCTGCAAAGCCATACCGTGCCGGTGCCCATGGTAGATATTGGCCTGGCCCAGCTGGCCATGCACAGCGCGGTGGAAACCGCCGCGGTGGCCGATGCTGACGCCATGGTGCGGGCCGTTGCCGGGTTCTACCGCGTCCACCTGCGCAGCCTGGGCGATGCCCGCTATACGCTGGAATGAGCAGCACAGTCGGGCGCTATGCGCCAAGCCCCAGCGGGCGGATGCACCTGGGCAACCTGTGCTGCTGCCTGCTGGCGTGGCTTTCGGCCAAAAGCAGCGGCGGCAAGGTTGTGCTGCGCATTGAGGATCTGGATGCCGTGCGCTGCCCGCGCGAATTTGCCGACCTGCTGGAAGCCGACCTTGCCTGGCTCGGCCTTGCCGCAGATGAAGGCGGCCACAAGGGCGGCCCCCGCGGCCCCTATTACCAGAGCGAGCGCAGCGCTATCTATGAAGAATATTACCAAAAGCTGGTGCGCAAAGGGCTGGTTTACCCCTGCTTTTGCAGCCGCAGCCAACTGCACGCCGCCGATGCCCCCCACCGCTCCGATGGACAGGTGGTGTACGCCGGGACCTGCCGGAACCTGACGCCGGAAGAGATCGTTCTGCGCACCGCCAGGCGCAAGCCAGCCTGGCGGGTGATGGTGCCGGACGAAACTATTTCCTTTGTGGACGGCCACATGGGCCCCTATGCCGAGAATCTGGCGCAGGACTGCGGGGATTTTTACCTGCGGCGGGCGGACGGCGTGTTTGCCTACCAGCTGGCCGTGGTGGTGGATGATGCCCTGATGGGCGTTACCCAGGTGGTGCGCGGGGCAGACCTTTTGTCCAGCACGCCGCGCCAGCTGTGGCTCTACCGGGAACTGGGCCTGCCCGCGCCGGAATTTTATCACATGCCGCTGCTGCTGGCCGCAGATGGGCGGCGGCTTTCCAAACGGGATGGAGACGAAAGCCTGGAGCATTTACAGGCGCGCTATACGCCGGAGCAGATCATTGGCCGTTTGGCCTATGCCTGCGGGCTGCAAAACGCCCCGGACCCCCGCACCCCTGCCGAGCTGGCCGACGGCTTCAGCTGGCAGCGCGTGCCGCAAAACGACATTATTCTGCCGGAAGGTCTGTTTTAATGGTAGGGGTGTGCCGTCAGGCACCCCAGCCCAATCACCGGTTTTCTTCCACCAACATCTCCTGACGCTTGCAACTCTTATTTGATACGGGAGTGTTCCAATGCAAAACTTTGAACCTACCGGGGCCGCTGCCGCCATGCCGGGCAGCGCTGTTCCCCAGATCAAGCGGCGGCTGGTCATCAGTGCCTGCCTGCTGATTCCGCTTTTTTACCTTGGCCTTGGCACTGCTTTCGGGTTGCCACTGCCGCCGTTCCTGACCAGTGATAACGCCATGTGGTGCGGCATTGTGCAGCTGGTGCTCACCGTGCCGGTCTGCTGGCTGAACCGTTCCTATTTTATCAACGGCTGCAAGAGCATCAGCGCCCCCGGGCCGGATACGCTGGTGGCGCTCAGTTCCGGGGCGGCGCTGGTTTACGGCATGATCGCCATTTTTACACAGGATGCCCCGCAGGAGCTGTTCCTGCCCTCTGCCGCCGCTATTTTGATCTTTGCCGCAGCCTGCCAGCTGCTGGAAGTACGTTTTAAGGCACAAGCCATGGCTCCCCTGCACAGTCTGGCAGAGCGCATTCCCGAAACCGCCTGCGTGCTGCGCAGCCGCCAGCAGTACACCGTGCCGCTGAATGAAGTCGCGGTGGGCGATATCTTCCTGATTCGTCCCGGCGATGTGATGCCGGTAGATGGTGTTGTCATTGAGGGCGAAACCACGGTGGATGAATCTGCCCTGACCGGTGCCGCCGCCCCCGTAGCCAAACGCAAAGGCAGCACTGTTTACGCCGCCACCGCCAACCAGAGCGGCGCCCTGATCTGCCGTGCCACCCGCATCGGGCCGGATTCCACCGCCGCCCAGCTGGTACATACCGTGCAGACCACTGCCGCCGCCAAGGTGCCGTTGAGTTCCCTGGCCGATAAGGTACGCAGCGTATTTGTGTCCGCCGTTATCGGCATTGCCTGCGTGGTGCTCATCATCTGGCTGCTGCTGGGGCAGAGCTTTGCTTTTGCGCTGGCCCGCGCCGTCAGCGTGCTGGCTGTCAGCAGCCCCTGTGTGCTGGCGCTAGCAGCTTCGGCTGCCATCATGTCCGGTGCCAGCGTGGGTGCCAAGCACGGCATCGTGTTCAAAACAGCCGCCAGCCTGCAGTCCATCGGTACCCTGCACACCGCCGTGCTGGATAAAGCCGGAACAATTACAAACGGCGAGCCGGAAGTGGTCACCATTGTGGGTACCCGCAGCGTGCCCGCCAAGTTTCTGCTTGGCATGGCTGCCGGGCTGGAAAGCCAGAGCCAGGACCCGCTGGCCCGCGCCGTGATGCGCAAAGCCGCCGCGGAGAACATCAAGCTGAGCGCCGTCAAGGACGTCACCATTCTGGACGGCCAGGGCCTGACCGGCAAAATGGCCGGAAAGGTGATGGCAGGCGGCAGCGCCGAGTTCATTGCCGCCCAGTGCGAGCTGACCCCCGATTTACAGCAGGCTGGCGAGCAGCTGGCCGCTGACGGCATTGCCCCGCTTTACTTTTCGCTCGACGGCCACGCAGCCGGTTTGATCGGCGTTGCCGATGCCGTAAAGCCCGCCAGCAAAGCCGCCATTGACGCGCTGAAAGCCCTTGGGCTGGATGTGATCCTGTTGACAGGCGACAGCCGCACCAATGCAGACCGCATTGCCGCTCAGGTTGGGCTGGATGACGCCCACGTGGTATCCGGCCTTGCCCCCGCAGAGCTGGAAGCCGAACTGCGCCGCCTGCAAACAAACGGCCCTGCCGCCATGGTAGGCAGTGCTTCTGCCGCCGCGGCACTGGCCTGTGCCGATGTCGGCATTGGCATGGGAGCCGAGCCGCTGCCCGCCGCCGATGTGATGCTGCTTCGGGACGATTTGGCCGATGCCGCTGCCGCCGTGCGCATTTCCCGCGCGGTGGATGCCCGCATTGCCCAGAACACCCGCATGGCGCTGGTTTACAGCGCGCTGCTGCCGCTGCTGGCCGCCGGTGTGCTTTACCCGCTGAACTTTGTGCTGCACCCGATCGATTCCGTCATTCTTATGACGCTGTTTGTGGCGTGGCTGCTGTCCGGCACGGCCCGGCTGAACAGCTTTGACCCGAAACCCGCCAGCCAGAGCGAACCGCAGAAGGAGCCCGCAGAATGAGCGCCGCCGTGGAACGCCGCCACTGGCATTTTACCGGCAGCGTGCAGGGGGTTGGCTTCCGCTACCGTGCGCAGTATGCCGCCCAGCTGCTGGACCTGACCGGCTGGGTGGAAAACAACTGGGACGGCACCGTGGACCTGGAAGCCCAGGGTTCCGCCGCCCAGCTGGATCGCCTGGTGCCCACCATTACCGGCACCAGCCATTGGATCCACATTGAAACCTTTACCTGCAAATCCATTCCCCCGGACCCTGCCGAGCGCAGCTTCCGCGTGCGGGGATAAGCATAGCAAAAGGCGCGTGCCTTGCCCCCATGGGCTGGCACGCGCCTTTTTGTTTTACTATCAGCAATTTTAATTTTGGCGGCAGGGAGCCACCCCTCAGGCCGCTTCGCGTCCAGTTCCCCTCTAGGGGGAGCCATCGCATACCTAAAGTAAGATAGTGGCTCCCCTGGAGGGGAGCTCCGGCGAAAGCCGGTGAGGGGTGGCTCCCTGCTGCCAACTTAAAAACAATTTGTAGAGGACGATGCCTGCATCGTCCCGCATGACAGGCTTTGCCGGGTATTTCACTTCATCACCCGGCGCACACCTGCGGGCGCACACTGTGCGCCCTTACGGTTTCTACAGGGGAAAACGGCATTTGCTGAACGGTGCCCCTGCTCATTTTCTCAAAACGCCTTCAATTCCACCCCGGCCGCCTGCAGGGCCGCGCCGATCTTTTCTACAAAGGCCAGAGCCTTGGGACCATCGCCGTGTACGCAGACGGAATCCGCCTGGATGGCAATGTCCGTACCGTCGTTGGCGGTCACTTTGCCCTCGGTTACCATGCGGATCACGCGGGCAATGGCTTCGTCCTCATCCTCAATCATGGCGCCGGGGGTTCCGCGGGGCACAAGGCTGCCATCCGGGCGGTAGCCGCGGTCGGCAAACACCTCGTTGGCAACCGGCAGGCCGATGGCCTGGGCCGCCTTGACCATCTCGCTGCCGGAAAGCGCCAGCAGCACCGCGCCGGGGGCGTTCTCCTTCACCGCGGCGCAGATGGCATCCGCCAGCGCGCGGTCCTTGCCCGCCATGTTGTACAAAGCGCCGTGGGGCTTTACATGGTGCAGCGGCACACCGGCGGCATCGCAGAACGCTTTCAGCGCACCGATCTGATACTGCACACAGGCCTTGGCTTCCGCCGGGGTCAGCTTCATCTGGCGGCGGCCAAAGCCCTGCAGATCAGGGAAACCGGGGTGCGCCCCCACCGCCGCGCCGCTCTGTTTGCACAGCGCCACGGTGCGCTGCATCACCAGCGGATCGCCTGCATGGAAGCCACAGGCCACATTGGCCGATGTGATAAACGGGATCACCTTTTCATCCATTCCGATGGTATACGCGCCAAAGCTTTCGCCCAGGTCACAGTTCAAATCAATATGCGGCATGGCTCATTCCTCCACTTTCAGGCATAAGGCAATGCTTCTGCCCCGCAGGGGCGCACAGTGTGCGCCCCTGCGGTTTTTACTATCTGCTCTTAATATTTCAGCTCCACATTTTTTACGTCGGTCACAAACATGTGCCCCGGCGCATGGGTGATGCAGAACTCCGGCTTGGAGTGCATCACAACGTTCTGCGGGGTCACGCCGCAGGGCCAGAACACCGGTGTTTCGCCGGGGTTGATGGTCACGGCATCGCCGTAATCCGGGTGAGCCAAATCATGGATGCCGATGGCCTCCGGCTCACCGATCTGCACCGGCATACCGTGCACGCGGGGCATGCCCGCTGTAATAGCGGCTGCCGCCGGGACCTGGCGGTACGGGATGGGCCGCATGCTGACCACCATGTTTCCGCTGAACACCCCCGCCGGGGTACAGGGAATGTTGGTGTTGTACATCGGCACATTCACGCCCTCTTCGATCTGGCGCACCGGAATGCCCGCTTCCAGCAGTTCGGATTCAAACGAGAAGCTGCACCCGATCAAAAAGCTGACCAGGTCGTTCCTCTCCTCAAAGAATTTGCTCACATCGGTGTATTCCCCGGTCAGTTCACCGTATTCATACACCCGGTAGCGCGGGATATCAGTGGCAATATCGCTGCCTTTGCCAAATTGGGCAAAGGTTCGCTCACCCGCGTCTGCCACTTCCAGCAGCGGGCAGGCTTTGGGGTTGCGCTGGCAGAACAGCAAAAAGTCCCACGCCAGCGCCTTGGGCAGCACCACAAGGTTGCCCTGGGCATAACCGTTGCACATGCCTGTGGTCGGGCCGGTCAGTTCGCCCTTGCGGATCAGCCCGCGCAGGTCGGCCGGTTTCATGGCTGCAAAGTCCATTATTTCATCCGCTCCCTGATTTTGTCAAGCACGGCCGCCTGCGCCCTGGCTGCCGCAACAGCCTGCGCCGCGGTCACATATTGGAACGCCAGCTTTTCGCCGGGGCGCAGCTGCGCCATAGCCGAAAGGTCAGCGCTGATGACGGTTGCGATTTTGGCATACCCGCCGGTGGTCTGGTGGTCAGCCAGCATCACAATGGGCTGCCCGTTGGCCGATACCTGCACCGAACCCGCCACAATGCCGTCCGATACAATGTCTGACCCATCCACAGTCTCGATCTGCGGCCCCTGCAATTTGCAGGCCATGCGGTCACAGTCTGCTGTCAAAGCATATACCCCGTGTACAAATGCGGCCTGCCCCACTGCGGTAAAGGCATCGGTCTGGGGGCCGGGCACCGCACGGAACAGCGGTAGCTTCTGCCCGCCCAGAAAGCGCCACGGCCTTGCGGGGGTGCGCGCCGTGCCCAGTGGGCGGTTTGCCCCTTTGGCGCAGATCTGCTGCCAGCGCTGTTCCACCATGGCAGGTGCCGCCCCAATGGGCAGCACATCCCCGGCTTTCAGTGCGCGGCCATCCAGCCCGCCCATCCGGCATTTTAAGTCGGTGGAGCGGCTGCCCAGCACAGGCGGGGTATCCACGCCGCCAAACACAGCCAGGTAGCCGCGCAGCCCGCTGCGGGCCGCGCCGATTGCCAGCACCTGCCCCGCGCGGGCCAAAAGCGGCGTATAGGCGGGCACCGGGCGGCCATCCAGCGCGGCAGGCATATCAGCCCCCGCCAAGGCAAAAATAGCGTCCCCGTCAAACTGATACTTGCCGCCCTGCAGGGTCATTTCCAGCACGGAGGCACCGGCTGCCTGGGGGTTGCCCGCCAGCAGGTTGGCAGCCCGCATGGCGTAACCATCCGCCGCTCCGCAGGTGCGGAACCCCCGCGCGGCATAGCCGGTGCGGCCTGCATCCTGCACGGTGGTCAGCGGGCCGGGGCTTATCACATGCAAGTTCACAGTGCCGCCCCCTGTTCTTTCTGGATGGTTTCAAACTTTTCCGGGCTGATGGGCACAAACCGGATGCGTTCCCCCGCCGCGTAAGGCAGTTTGCCGCCGCCCGCCGGGTCAAACAGCCGCAGCGGCGTGCGGCCGATCAGCTGCCACCCACCGGGGGAAGCCAACGGGTAGATGCCCGTCTGCTTGCCGCCAATGCCCACCGCCCCCGCGGGAATTTTGGTGCGCGGGGTCTGCAGCCGGGGACAGGCAATGCGTTCATCCATGCCGCCCAGGTACGGGAACCCCGGCAGGAAGCCCAGCATAAAAATGCGGTAGTCCCGCCCGCAGTGGATGTCGATGACCTGCTGTTCGGTCAGCCCGGCGTGCTGTGCCACAAAGGCCAGGTCGGGGCCGTAATCCCCGCCGTAACACACCGGCACCTCCACCAGCCGCCCGGCTGCGGTGCTGCTGACCGGGGGCAAAGCGTCCCACAGGCGGCGCAGCGCGGGGATCAGGGTATCGGCATCGGTCTGCAAAGGGTCCAGCGTGACCAGCAGCGCCGCATAGGTGGGCACTGTTTCCACCACGCCGGGCAGCTGCGCCGCCTGCACGGCGGCATTCAGCGCCCTAACCTGCGCGTTCACCTGTTCACTGATCTCACTGCCGCAGACGGCCAGCACGCCGCTATCCCCCACGGGGGTAAACTGGATCATAACAAAAATCCCCTTTGCGTCCGGTATTTTGGGGCTGGTCAGGAAGTGTACTGTACCTTTAGGTTAGCGGGCGCACAATGTGCGCCCCTACGATCTCTATAAGGCAAACATATCGTTTTGAGTATACCGCTCTACCCTATTTGTAGGGGACGATGCTTGCATCGTCCCGCATGTCGAACCGATACATTTTCGCAGGAGCGGGCACTGCTCGCCTGCCGACGTTTGGGCTGCGAAACACTTTAAGGGTTCGCGGGCGCACATTGTGCGCCCCTACGGTCCCTAAACGTGCCGTTTTGGGTTCACTGCTTCCTGACCAAGGCCAATGTGCCTATTATAGCACAGCCTGCTTTATGCCTGCTCAAAAAATTTCTTTGCCAGCACCGGGCCGAACCAGTGGTCCGAATTGTGGGAATACCGCACCGCATACGCCGTGCACTGCCGCATCATGCTGACAATGCCAACGTTCATGCGGGTATCAAACCCATCCACACCCGGCAGCAGCGAGCCTGTCATATCGATCATGCCATTGCGGGAAAGCACCCGCATGACCTCGCTTTCCATCTCCTCCCGGTGCAGGATGTCCATATCCTTTTTCAGGTAGGCCAGCGCGGCCATCAGCGCATAGCAGCCCCAGTCAGAGCAGGTTGCCGTGATGATGTTATCGGTGCTGCTTGCGGCCAGAATACCACCGCCGCAGCCGTCCTGGCATTCGCCGGGGGCGGTAAAGGGCACATATTTTTTAATGTGCTCCCCAATGGTGCCCATGCCGATCTCATTGCCCAGATCGCCGATGGCCACATTGGGCACGCCGCGGGCGCGCAGTTCGTTCCACAGCACATCGCTTTTGGCTTCCAGTGCGGTCACATCCTTGCCCACCGCATTGTGGTAAACACCCTTGGCGTTGCCGCCGCAGGCTTCCACCGAGATCACCGCTGCGGGTAAAATCTTATCCGCCAGCGCTTTGGCCTGGGCGGGGGCTTCGGCCCTATCTTTGGTAAAGGCCACAACGCCAAGGCTCAGCGGCAGCTCCATGGCGGTATCCAGGTCCTCATACACATGCAGACCCACCACATTGCCGCATTTCTTAAAGGCTTCCACGCTGTCCTGCGGGCAGACGATGATCGGCTTTGCCCCAAAGGCCAATACCAGAGACCGCGCCAGCAGGATCGCGCTGACAGAACCGTCCATTTCCGGCACCTTGTGGGGCAGCAGCACAAACCCGACCAGAATATACACCGGGTCGCCGGGGTGGATGGCTTTGCACAGCGCTTCGGCTGCGTGCATGGCGGTCGGCTCCCCGGTATATGCCCGGCTGCCCGCGTACAAAATGCGGCACACCCCGTAACCGCGGGGGTCCAGACACATGATGGCATCCAGGTTTTCGCCTACATTGCGTTTTTCCAGTTCGTCACGGGTCATGGTGTTTTCCCCCTTTTCAGCCCCACAGACTTTCGCAGCCGGTATAGTCATAGAACTCTTTCAGCACTTCGTCCTGGATGGCTTTCAGGGTAGCGGGGTCCTTGCCGCCGGCGGGCTTGCCCTCAAACTCGCAGGCATGCAGACAGAAGTTGGAGGAGGAGGTCACGATGATCTCATCCGCATCGCGCAGGAAATCCACCGTGAACGGTTTTTCCATCACGGTAATGCCCAAGCGGTAGCAGGCCTGCAGCATATGGGTCTTGGCAATGCCGCGCAAAATCAGTTCATCGTTCGGGTGGGAGTAGAAAATCCCGTCTTTCAGCACCGAAACGTTGGAGTGCGCACATTCCGTTACAATATCCCCGCGGTGGAACACGGTCTCGCTCATGCCGGCCAGCTTGGCGCGCTGGGCGGTCATAACGCTGGGCAGCAGGTTCAGCGTTTTGATGTTGCAGTGGTAAAAGCGGGTGTCCTCCTCAGAGTTCAGGCGGATGGGCTTGTCGGGGTCGTTCAGGGTGTTGGGCCGGATGGAAACCCACAGCTTGCCGGGCACGCCTTCCTCATACACATGGTTGCGGGGCTCCACACCGCGGGTGACCTGCCAGTATACAAAGTTGATCTTGCTGTCCACCTTGGCCAGCAGGTCGGTCAGCAGCCTGCCCAGCTCGGCCTTGCTCATCGGGATGTTGATATCCAGTGCCTTGGCGCTGGTAAAAAAGCGGTCCAGGTGGTCCTGCAGCAGGTATACCTTGCCGTTCGCGCCAACGGTGGCATCGTAGCAGCCATCGCCAAAAAAGTGAACGCGATCATTGAACGGCACCATCAATTCTTCCGGTGCGCCGATTTTTCCGTCATAATATGCAATGGATTCCATTTTTCCTTACTCCTCTCATCTTGGTTGCCTTTATGTTCAGCCGTTATTTGGCTTTCACATCAAATTTCAGTTCAATCACTTTTTTAATCAGCTCCACGCAGTTATCCAGCCCAATGGCGGCGGAATCCAGGCAGAGGTCATAATTTTCCACCCGCTTCCACTGGCGGCCGGTGTGGTATTTGTAATAGCTTTCACGGTAGCGGTCCAGCTTGTCAATATAGTGCTTGGCCTGGCTGCTGCCAATGCCCTGGCGCTTCATCTCGCGCTCCACACGCCAGTCATAGGGGGCATCCACATACACGGTCAGCACGTTGGGCTTATCCCGCAGAACAAAGTCCGCCGCGCGGCCCACGCAGATATAGCTTTCCTCGTTCAGCAGCTCCCGCAGCACCTTGGCCTGGTAGTTGAACAGGTTTTCATCGCTGATAAAGTTGCCGCTTTCCGGCGGGATGGTGCTGCCGTCATACACCCGTTCCGAAACCCGGTACAGCATGGTTTTGCGGGTGTTCTCATCGGCACGGGCAAACAGTTCCTCGCTGATGCCGCTGTCCTCTGAGGCAAGGCGCAGCAGCTTGCGGTCATACAGGTCAATGTCAAATGCCTTTGCCAGCTGCTTGCCAATGTAGCTGCCGCCGCCCGAACCACAGGTGCGGGTAATGGCGACTGCAAAATACGGATAATTGGGATACATTTTCCACCCCTCCTTACTGGCCCAGATAGGCTTTCTTCACGCGCGGGTCGTTCAGCAGGTCCGCGGCGTTGCCCTCAATGCTGATGTTGCCGGTTTCCAGCACATAGGCGCGGTCCGAGATGGCCAGCGCCATCTTTGCGTTCTGTTCCACCAGCAGGATCGTGATGCCCTGCTTGTTCACTTCCTGAATGATGGCAAAGATCTCTTTGACCAGCAGGGGCGAAAGGCCCATCGAAGGTTCATCCATCAAAATCATTTTGGGCTTTGCCATCAGGGCGCGGCCTACGGCCAGCATCTGCTGCTCGCCGCCGGAAAGGGTGCCCGCCAGCTGGCGGCGGCGCTCATCCAGACGGGGGAAGCGCTTATACACATCCTTCATCGTCTCTTCCATCCCGGCCGGGTCGGCATAAGCGCCCATTTCCAGGTTTTCTTCCACCGTCATCTGGGGGAAGATATGCCGCCCTTCCGGCACATGGGCCAGCTTGTAGGTAATGATCTTGCTGGGTTCCGCCTTGCGCAGGTCGTGCCCGTCAAACATCACGCTGCCGGACGCAGCTTTTTCCAGCCCGGTAATGGTGCGCAGGGTGGTGGTTTTGCCCGCGCCGTTTGCCCCGATCAGGGATACGATCTCGCCGTCATCCACATGCAGCGATATGCCGTTCAGCGCGTGTACCGCGCCGTAATTGACATGAAGGTCTTTTACTTCAAGCATCCGTTTCGACCTCCTCCTCTTTGTCTTTGCCCAGGTATGCTTCAATCACATGGGGGTCATTGGCGATCTCTGCCGGTGTGCCGGAAGCGATCGTGGTACCAAAGTCCAACACCTGGATTCGCTCGCAGATTTTCATGACCAAACTCATGTCATGCTCGATCAGCAGCACCGATACCTTGAATTCGCTCCGGATATAATCAATAATCTCCAGCAGTTCCTCCGTTTCAGTCGGGTTCATACCGGCGGCCGGTTCGTCCAGCAGCAGCAGCTTCATGTTGGTGGCCAGCGCGCGGGCAATCTCCAGGCGGCGCTGCTCACCATAGGGCAGGTTGTCGGCCTCCAGGTCCTCCTTGCCGGAAAGGTGCACCACCTGCAGCAGCTCTTTGGCGCGCGCGGTGGCGGCGGCTTCCTGCTGCCAGTACGCCTTGGTGCGGAAGATGGCCTGCGGCATGTTGTAGGTCAGTTCTTCCAGCATGGCAGCTTTGACGTTTTCGATCACCGTCATTTTTTTGAACAGGCGGATATTCTGGAAGGTTCTAGCAATGCCTGCATGAACGATCTGGTGGGTCTTTTTGCCGTTCATCCGCTCACCATTCAGGTAAAGGGAGCCTTCGGTCGGCTTATACACACCAGTGATCAGGTTGAACACGGTGGTTTTGCCTGCGCCGTTGGGGCCGATCAGCCCCACCAGCTCGGATTCGCCGATTTCCATATTAAAATCATCCACGGCTTTCAGGCCGCCAAACTGGATGCCAAGGTGCTGGCATTTCAAAACGGGTTGTGCCATGGTTCAGGCCCCCTTTTCTGCTTTTGCTTTTACCGTGCCGCGGCCGGTCAGTTTTTCCAGCGCGCGGGTCAGGCTGAACTCCCACCGGCCAAAGATGCCGCCGGGACGGAACAGCATGACCAGCACCAGAACCACCGAGTAGGCCAGCATGCGGTAGGTAGAAAATTCACGCATCAGTTCCGGTAAAGCGCTCAGGAACGCTGCGCCGATGATGGAACCGGTCAGCGAACCGGTGCCGCCGATGATCACTTCGCTCAACAGCTCTGCGGAATAGTTAAAGTTGAAGTTGGTGGGGATCATTGCCGTCATGTAATGGGCATAAATACCGCCGCCGATGCCGGCAAAGAATGCGCTGATGGCAAAGGTCATGACCTTGTAGTAGGTCACGTTGATGCCGGAAGCCGAAGCCGCGATGTAGTCCTCACGGATGGCCTGCACGGTGCGGCCATATTTGCTGCGGACGAACAGGTACATGATGGTAACGCAGACCACCATGATCCAGAATACCCGCGGGAAGGTGGACAGCTTGAGGATGCCGCTCATTGTTTTACCGCCGCCGGTGATGGAAAAGTTGCAGAAGCAGACGCGGATGATTTCGGCAAACGCCATGGTGACAATGGCGAGATAGTCGCCGCGCAGGCGCAGCGCCGGGATGCCGACCAGTACGCCCATGATGCCCGCAGCCAGGCCGCCGACCAGCAGCGCGATCAGGAACAGCCCCAGATCCGAAAGCCCTTTGCCTGCCAGCGCGCCGGATACAATGGCGGAAACATAAGCGCCGACCGAAACAAACCCCGCATGCCCCAAGGAAAACTCGCCCATAAAGCCAACTACCAGGTTCAGCGATGTGACCATGATGATGGTGTAGCAGGCGGTAGTGCAGATGCCCTGAATATAGGTGGTGGAGGTGCCGAACGCATTGGCGGTGAACAGCCCTGTCAGCAGGGCAAACACCAGTGCAACGCCCACAGCGTTCAAAAGATAGGAGCCTTTTATTTTTTTACTCATTGCTCTGCTCCCTCCCTTACACTTTTTCGCCGGTGTTCTTGCCCAGGATACCGGCGGGCTTGACCAGCAGGATCACGATCAATGTGCCGTAAGTAACGGCTTCGTACCAGCCGGGGGCAAACAGCTTGACAAAAATTTCAATCAGGCCGACCAGAATGCCGCCGATCATGGCGCCGGGGATGATGCCAATGCCGCCCAGAACTGCGGCGATGAAAGCTTTCATGCCCATCATGGAGCCCATATCGGTGGTAACGCGGGGGTAGGTAGAGCAGTACATCAGCGCTGCCACCGCCGCCAGACCGGAGCCGATGGCAAAGGTCAGGGTGATGATCTTGTTCACGTTGATGCCCACCAGGGTGGAAGCATCCTTATCCTGCGGGACGGCGCGCATGGCCTTGCCCAGCTTGGTCTTTTTTACAAACAGCTGCATGCAAAGCATCATCGCAACGCCGATGCCAATGGTCAGCAGCACGTTCAGCGGCAGCGATACCCCGCCGACCGTAATGGTGGGCAGGCTGAAAATAGCCTGCACGTTGTGCGGCTTGGCGCCAAACAGCACCATGGCCAGGTTTTCCAAAAAGATGCTCATGGCCAGCGCGGTAATCAAGGCGGACATGGGCCCGGCCTTGCGCACCGGGCGGTAAGCCAGGATCTCAACCAGCACACCAACCAGCGCGCACACCGCAACGGCCACAATCACGGCCATCCAGGCGGGCATTCCCGCATCGACCATCAGCGGGATGGTGTAAAACAATGTGTAAGCACCGATCATGATAAAATCGCCGTGGGCAAAGTTGATCATGCGGATGATACCGTAAACCATGGTGTAGCCCAACGCGATCAGCGCATAAATAGCGCCCTGGTTCAGGCCGTTGATCAGGCCCTGAACAAATAATGATGCAGTCATGGTCCATTCACCTTTCCTATCATTTTTTGTGAATGTTTGATTCGGGGGAATCAAAAAAAATAAAAAAGTGCGCGCGGCTGCTTGCATTGCCGCGCGCACCATTGCGCCTTTGCTCTGGAGGGGGTGTTTAGGGGAATCTAAAAAACTTTACTCAGCGGAGGAAACCAGGTTGCCATCGGAATCCAGCGTCTCAGACCACTTGACCTTGCCGTCAACAAAGGTGTTGAATGCAATGCTCTTGATGGCGTCGCCGTTTTCGTCCAGCTTGATCTTGCCGCCAACGCCGGTAAACTCCATACCGGTCATGCCTTTTACCAGGCTTGCGGTATCGGTGCCGCCGCCATTCTCGGCAGCTTGCAGCAGCATGTAGATGGCGTCATAGTACAGGGCCGCGCAGGCGTTCAGGCTTTCGGTGCCGTACTTTTCGGTGTACTTCTGCACAAAGTTCTGAACGGCGGGGGCGGTATCCTCGCTGGAGTAGTGGTTGGTAAAGTAGCAGTCATCAAACTTGTCTTCCAGGCCGGTGGTATCCGCGCCATCCCAGGCATCGCCGCCCATGATGGTACCGGTAAAGCCCGCGTTGCGCGCTGCGCCTACAAACAGCGGTACCGTATCCAGGAAGCAGGGATAATACAAAAACTCTGCGCCGGAAGCCACGGCCTGTGCTGCCTGGGAGGAAAAGTCAGTATCAGTGCTCATGCTCTCGCCGGTATAGGTAATTTCAATGCCGTTGGCTTCGCAGTTTTCTACAAAAGCATCCTTCAGGCCGTTGGAATAGTCATCATCCTTGGCATAAATCACGGCTACCTTGCTGAATCCCTTGCTCTTAACAAACAGGGCGGCCATCTTGCCCTGATACGGGTCAATGAAGCAGTTACGGAAGATCGTGGAGCCTTTCTGGGTCACATCCACGTTGGTAGCGCCGGTTGCCAGCAGCAACATGCCGTCATTGGCAGCCTGGGTCGCCATAGGCAGTGTAACGGAAGAGAAGAAGCTGCCCACGATAGCGGCCGGGGAATCTGCCATGACCTTGTTGTAAGCGTTCATGGCCTGCTTGGCGTCCTTGGCATCGTCAGCCACCTTGCCGCCGTTGACGATCTCGACCGTGTAGCCGGAATCGCCGGAGTTGATCTCCTCCACAGCCATATCCACCGCGTTCTGGGCGCCCTCGCCGTAAATGGCGGAGCCGCCGGTCATGGAGCAGACCACACCAACGCGGATCACATTACCGCTGTCCGCGCTGGATGCTGTGGTGGAAGCGGCACTGGAAGTATCTGCCGTGCTGGCTGTGCCGCCCTGTGCGCTGGAAGAACAGCCGCCCAAAACGCCTGCCGCCATCGCCGCCGCCATGGTAAGAGAAAGAACCCGTGTTGCCTTTTTCATCGTAAGCCCCTCTTTCTTTAATGTTCGTTCTGCTTTCTTCTCTCAGATATCTCCTGACCAAACAAAAAAGCGCGCAGCCCCGCCGTCAAGCGGGTGCCGCACGCCTTTGTGCAAAAGCAAAATCTCTTTTGTTCTTTTTATGCTTTTGTCTCCGGAATCAGAACGGGGTCCGCAGCTTTTGTACTGCGGACCCCGTTGTCCTTGCTCCGTGTTTGGATTGTTCTGATTATAGCATACTGCCAAAATTTTGCAAGCACTTTTTGTCGGCATCAGGGGGATTTTGACCGCCGATCACTTCATTTTATTAAGTTGCTTCTTCATTTTTTTCGTCCATCATCCCCGTTTTCGCTTTCTTTTTTCCGTCAAACTGTCCTTTGGGCTAAATAACTTCAAAATTACAGCTTTTCCCCCGCACCGCTGGGGCATGCCGGGCAGCGGACGGCCCAGTCCGGCAGCCTTATTCCGCTGTTTCTCCCCGCCTTACGTTGTCACAGCCTTGTTTATCGAATAGTTTCTCTGCCAATTTCTTATGTCATCCAAAATCCCGCATTGTTTCTCACTTTATCGTGCCACAGCTTTATATCGAATGTTCGTTTTATTTTGTGGCGGGTTTTTCCGCTATTTTCCAATATTATATATTTTGTGAACAATCATTGCATAGGTTGTAAACATTAGCACTCTGCTATTGACAGTGCTAATTTTAGGATTATAATAAAGGCGTACCTTGAAAGAGGGGGTGCGGAACGCAAGAGCGTTCCGGGAAACACCGCCAAGGAGCCGCAAGGCTCGGGAAGGGTCAGACTTCCCGGAGAGGCACCAAATAAAATTTCAGATTTTTACAAAGTGAGGTTATGACTTATGTTGCCGACTGTTTTTGGTGAAAATCTTTTTGATGATTTCTTTGACGATTCCTTTGGTATGATGAACGCACGCAGCCCGCTGTACGGCAAGCATGCACGCAACCTGATGAAGACCGATATCCGCGAGACCGATACCAACTATGAGCTGGCCATTGATCTGCCGGGCTTCAAGAAGGACGAGATCCACATTGAGCTGAAAAACGGCTACCTGACCATCAGCGCCGCCAAGGGCCTGGATAAAGACGAAAAGACCCCCGAAGGCAAGTATATCCGCCAGGAGCGTTACACCGGCGCCTGCAGCCGCAGCTTCTATGTTGGCACCGACCTGCAGCCCAAGGATGTCAGCGCTAAATTCACCGATGGCATCCTGGAGTTGACCTTCCCGAAGGAAGCTCCCAAGAAGGAACCTGATGTGACCCGCGTTGAAATTGGTGAATAACCGATCTGCCTTTGCGGCATAACTGAATAAGTCTCAGCGGTGCCCCGCCCTTGACCCCAATCGGTCAGGGCGGGGCACCGCTTTTTTGTTTTGTTGCACCCCTGTGGTATAATGGTTTTATAATAAATCCAACAGGGGGGCTGCTGTTTGTATGGCCGATCATATTGAGATCCGCGGGGCACGGGTACACAACCTAAAAAATATTGATGTCGATGTGCCGCTGAACAAAATCGTCGGCATTGCGGGTGTATCCGGTTCCGGCAAATCCTCGCTGGCGCTGGGCGTGCTGTATGCCGAAGGTTCGCGCCGGTATCTGGACGCACTTTCCACCTACACGCGCCGCCGCATGACCCAGGCCCCCAAAGCTGATGTGGACGAGGTTCTGTATGTTCCCGCCGCGTTGGCGCTGCACCAGCGGCCGGGGGTGCCGGGCATCCGCAGCACCTTTGGCACCGGCACCGAGCTGCTGAACAGCCTGCGGCTGATGTATTCCCGCCTTGCCAGCCACCGCTGCCCCAACGGGCATTATCTTGCGCCCACCCTGGCCGTGGCCGCCGGGCAGGAGCTGACCTGCCCCGAATGCGGGGCCCGCTTTTACGCCCCTTCGGCGGAAGAGCTTGCCTTTAACAGCCAGGGTGCCTGCCGCACCTGCGGCGGCACCGGCACCGTACAGACCGTTGACCGCGCCACCCTTGTGCCGGACGAAAGCCTGACCATTGACGAGGGCGCTGTGGCCCCCTGGAACTCTTTGATGTGGTCGCTGATGACCGATGTCTGCCGCGCCATGGGGGTGCGCACCGATGTGCCGTTCCGCGAGCTGACCGATGCGGAGAAAGAGATCGTCTATGACGGCCCGGCTGAGAAGAAGCACATTTTCTACCACTCCAAAAACAGCGAGCAGGCCGGGGAACTGGATTTTACCTATTACAGCGCCGTACGCACGGTGGAAAACGCACTCTCCAAAGTCAAGGACGAAAAAGGCATGAAGCGGGTGGAAAAGTTTTTGCGTCAGGATATCTGCCCGGACTGCGGCGGTTCCCGGCTGTGCGCTGCAGCCCGCGCGCCCAGGCTGCAGGGTATCCCGCTGGATGAAGCCTGCCGCATGACCCTTTCCGACCTGGTTGCCTGGGTAAGCGGGGTTCCCGCCGCCCTGCCGGAAGAAATGCGCCCCATGGCGCAGAGCATCTGTGAATCGTTCCAAACGGTGGCCAAGCGGCTGATGGACCTGGGGCTGGGCTACCTGGCGTTGGACCGCGCCGCGGCTACCCTTTCCACCGGCGAGCGCCAGCGTATGCAGCTGGCCCGCGCGGTGCGCAACCGCACTACCGGCGTTCTGTATGTGCTGGATGAACCCTCTATTGGGCTGCACCCCGCCAACATCACCGGCCTGACCGGCGTGATGCAGGACCTGATCCACGACGGCAACTCGGTCATTCTGGTGGACCATGATACCCAGATTCTATCCGAAGCCGATTGGCTGATCGAGATGGGGCCGCAGGCCGGTGCGGGCGGCGGCCAGGTGATTGCCCAGGGCAGCATCCCGGCCATTGAAGCAAACGCTGCTTCCCGCATTGGGCCGTTCCTGGCGGGCAAAGCGCAGTGCCTGCGACCCCAGGCCCCGCAAAGCAAGTTGTTCGCGCTGGGGCGCATTCAGCTTTCCACCAACGCCATACACACCGTAAAGCCGCTGGACATCGAGATTCCCAAGGGGCGGCTGACCGTTGTGACCGGGGTTTCCGGCTCCGGCAAGACCACCCTTGTGCTGGAAAGCCTCGTTCCCGGCCTGAACGCCGCCATCCACGGCCAAAAGCTGCCGGAGCATGTACGCTCTATTGTGCCGGACGGCATCACCCAGGTCAAGCTGATCGATGCCGCACCCATTGGCATCAATGTGCGCTCCACCGTGGCCACCTATGCCAATGTGCATGACGAGCTGCGCAAAAAGTTTGCCGCCACCCCGGATGCCAGGCAGGCCGGGTATAAAGCGGGTGATTTTTCCTACAACACGGGCAAGCTGCGCTGCCCCGTGTGCGATGGCACCGGCAGCATCAGCCTGGATGTACAGTTTTTGCCGGATGTGGAGATCCCCTGCCCCGAATGCCGCGGTTCCCGCTATGCCAAGGATGCCGGGCAGATTTTTTACACCAGCAAAGCCGGGGCAAAATATTCTCTGCCGCAGCTGATGGATATGGATGTAAACACCGCGCTGACCGCCTGTGCCGACTGGCCGGTGGTGCGCCAGCGGCTGACTGTTTTACAGGAACTCGGCCTTGGCTACCTGACCCTTGGCGAGGAAACGCCCGGCCTTTCCGGCGGCGAGGCCCAGCGCCTGAAGCTGGCCAGCGAGATGGGCAAAGCCCAGTCGGACTCCCTGTTCGTCTTTGATGAGCCCACCATCGGCCTGCACCCCGCCGATGTGCAGGTTCTGCTCGGCGTGTTCCAGACCCTGATTGAGCACGGAGCCACCGTCATCGTCATTGAGCACGACCTGGATGTGATCCGCAACGCGGACTACATCATTGATATGGGCCCGGGCGGCGGTGCCCAGGGCGGCACAGTGGTGGCCGCCGGTACGCCGGATACCATCCGCCATACTCCCTCCAGCCAGACTGGCCGCTTTATCTGATTTTATCGCCTTATAAACAGCACATCCCCCAGCAGCGCCGTATTGGGCGGCCCGCCGGGGGATGTGCTTTGCTTTTACTCGGTTTTATCTGCTTCCTGCTTCTGCTTTTCTTTTAACTCTTTTTGCAGCTCCGCTTCCACGCGGTCAAAGCGCTCCAAAAAGCTGTGTTCCTGCCCTTCGGTCTTGTAGCCGGGCATGGTATCCAGCGCAACGCCATGGATGCTGCGGAAAATGCTGTTCTCAATGTTGGGGTTATCCCGCTTTAGGCGGCGCAGCAGCACCTTGACTTCCTGCCGCTTGGAGCCACCGCCGCCGTTGTCGCAGGTGGTGCAGTTTTCGGTAAAGCGGCAGGCGCACTGGATGAATTCCAGGTCGTTATAGCGTTTCCATGCAATGATGTCTTCCTCCCGCACGCAGTACAGCGGACGGATCAGCACCATGCCGGGAAAGTTGGTGCTGTGCAGCTTGGGCGGCATAGCCTGCAGCTGGGAGCCATAGAACATGCTCATCACGGTTGTTTCAATCACATCATTAAAATGGTGGCCCAGCGCAATTTTGTTGCAGCCCAGCTCCTGGGCCTTCTTGTACAGGTAGCCGCGGCGCATGCGGGCGCACAGGTAACAGGGGGATTTATCGCTGTTGTTGGCGACCGCAAACACATCCGTCTCAAACACTGTGATGGGGATATTCAGCAGTGCGGCGTTGCTTTCGATCTTCTGGCGGTTGATCTCATTATAGCCGGGGTCCATCACCAAAAACACCAACTCAAAGGGCACATCGCTGTGGCGCTGCAGCTCCTGCATCAGTTTAGCCATCAGCATGCTGTCCTTGCCGCCGGAAATGCACACGGCAATTTTATCTCCCGCCTGCACCAGTTCATAGCGCTTGACCGCCACAATAAAAGGGGTCCACAGCTCTTTGCGGTATTTTTTGATAATGCTGCGTTCAATCAGCTGGCAGGGTTCCATCTGGCGTTCCAATGGTCATTTCTCCTTTTGCAAATCCTTCAGGCAGCGGTCAAACGCTGCCAAAAATCCGTTCAGTTCCTCTTCGGTGGTCAGGTGGCTCAGGCTGATGCGCCATGAGCTGAGCGCATTTTTGCGGTCCCGGCTGACGGCAAACACCGCCTTGGACGGTGTGCCATCGGTGGAGCAGGCCGATTTGACGGACACGCATACCCCCTGCCCGCTCAACGCCTGCTGGAACACCCCGGCCTTGATACCCGCCACGCTCACATTTACAATGTGCGGCACCGCACCCGCCGGGCTGTTGATGCGCACCCCCGGCCGCTTTTGCAGCTCTGCGCACAAAGTATCATGCAGTGCCTGCACATGGGCGCAGCGCTGGGGCTGTTCATCCAGCGCAAGGGCCAGCGCCGCCTGCAAAGCCGCGGCAAGGCCCAGGGTGGGGGTGCCGCTGCGGTAAATGGTAGTGCTGGCCCCGCCGTTCATCTGGGGTTCGATCACCAGCCCTTTGCGCTTGTACAGCACGCCAATGCCGTTGGGGCCGTAAAACTTGTGGGCGGTAAAGCTCATGGCATCCACGCAGTCCAGCCAGAGGGCCGTTTTACCCACGGCCTGGGTGGCATCCACATGCAGGCGGCAGTTAGGGTAGCGGTGAACCAGCGCGGCGATCTCCCGCACCGGCTGCACGGTGCCCAGCTCACTGTCTACCCCGCAGATGGAAACCAGTACGGTATCCTTGCGCAGCAGCTCTTCCAGCTGTTCCAAGTCAATTCTGCCATCCCGGCCAATGTTCAGCAGATCGATCTCGTACCCCTGCTGCTGCAAGGCCGTCAATGTTGCCCCCACGCTGGAATGCTCCAGCGGGGTGGAGATGATATGCCGCCCCACATGCCTGGCCGCGCGGGCCATGCCTTTTAAAGCAAGGTTGTTGGCTTCCGTTGCGCCGGATGTATAAATAATCTCCTCCGGCAGCACCCCCAGCTGTGCCGCAATCAGGCCGGTCACACGGTTCATCTCCTGCCGGGCGGCCTGCCCGGCGCAGTGGGTGGAATTGGGGTTGCCGATAAAATTCTGCTCGGTGCGGCAGTATACTTCCAGCACACGGGGGTCCACCGGCGTGTTGGCCGAATAATCCAGATATATCATGCGCAATCCCCCTGTTTTGTTGCCTGAAATTTAATTATACCACCATTTCCTACCGCGTCAATGGGTTGCAATGCGCCGTGCCGGATACCTCGCCGGGCGTCAGCTTTCCATAAAGGCGATAATGTCCCTTGCCATCACATCCGGGTGGCCGATGATGTCGCCGTGGCCGTACCCGGCAAAGGGGTGGTCCTGCGCGTTGGGGTAGGCGCGTTTTAATTTTCGCATTGCTTTTTTCATGTTCGGCTCGTTGGAACCGTACCAGATGGCCACCTTTGCTTCCGGGTCAGGGGCAAAAGTGTCGATCACGGGGTACAGGCGCAGGGCTTCCTTGGTGGCATTTTCCAATGTAGCAAGCGAGATATTCTTTGCCACATACTGGAACTGGTTCAGCAGCTTTTGGTCATCCCCGCGGGTATACAGCCGCAGCATCCAGGGCAGCTTATCCACAGACTGAATCTTCTTTGTCAGGTTATACTGGCTGCGCGGCACAATGGCGGTCAGCACCCAGCTGAACATACCAAGGTTCATGTACTGCGGGCCGCTCAAAATCATAGCGCCCACCTTAACTTTTTGCCGGTGGAACAGCACGCCCGCCGTTGCGCCGCCCATGGATTCGCCAAGCACCAGGTCGATGGCGCCACCCTGTTCTTCTTTGATATACTGTTCCAGCTTTTTGGCCATTGCTTCCGCCGTGGTAAAGGTAGTTTTGCCGGTATCATCATAGCCGTCCGTGCTGACGGCGATCACATGGTACTGCTTTTCCAGCAGCGGAATCACCGCTTCAAACTGGCGCCAGCTCATCATGTTGCCGGGCAGCAGCATAATTTTGCGGCTGTTTTGTTTGCCAAATTCCTGTACTTCCATATAAACGTTCCCTCTTCAGACCCCTGCGTTATTTTTGACTAACTCCTATCTCCATCATACCAGAACCCGCCTCAAAAATCCACAAAAAAGAACCTGGGAAGTTTGTTCTTCCCAGGTTCTCTGTTGCATTATTTATCGCGTTCTCAGTCTTTGTCGCGGTCGCGGCGGTCCGGCTTTTTGGTTTCCGGCTCCGGCGGGCGGCTTACCAGGCGTACTTCCTGCACGCGGCGGTTGGTGGCACGGGTCACGGTACCGTCAAAGCTGCCCCACACAAAATGGTCACCCACTTTGGGCAGGCGGCTGAGCTTTTCCTGCACCAGGCCGCCGATGGCCACCGCGTCGATTTCCTCTTTATCGCGGATATCCAGCTCCTCGGCCACATCGTCCACGCTGGCACCGCCGGCAATCAGCCAGCTGCCATCGCTCTGCTGGCGGATATCCTCCACCACTTCATCATGTTCATCCCAGATCTCGCCAACCAGCTCTTCCAGGATATCCTCCAGCGTGATGATGCCCGCAGTGCCGCCGTATTCATCCACCACAACTGCCATATGGTGCTTGCTTTCCCGCAAAGTGCGCAGCAAAGCGGAGATGGGGGTCACGCTGGTTGTGTACAGCGTGGGGCCGATCAGGCTTTCCAGCTTGACATCTTCATCGCCCTTGCGCATGGCGGCAAAACAGTCTTTTTCATGTACCACGCCAATGATGTTATCAATGGTTTCGTGGTATACCGGCAGGCGGGAATAGCCGCTGTCGGCAAAAGTTTCGGTCACTTCGTCCATGGGGGTATCATCCGCCACGGCGATCACATCCACGCGCGGGGTCAGAACGTCCTGGGCTTCCACATCGTCAAATTCAATGGCGCTGCGGATCAGCTCGCTTTCGCGGTTGGTCAGCTCACCGTCTTTTTCGGCTTCGCTCACCATGGTTACCAACTCACCTTCGGTAATGGTGTCCTTTTCGTCGGTATAAAAGCGGCTGGCCAAAAAGCTTTTCCATTTGCCAAAAATAAAGTTCAGCGGCCCAAATACCGCCACAAGGGCACCAAGCGCCGGCGCAAAGGCCATTGCAATGGATTCCGGCATTTCCTTCGCCATGCTTTTGGGGGTGATTTCGCCAAACGTCAAAACCAGTAAGGTCATGACAATGGTGGAAGCCGTGGGGCCGTAAGCATTGCCCAACAACCGGCTGAACAGCACCGTTGCAAGCGAAGACGCACCGATGTTTACAATGTTGTTGCCGATCAGAATGGTGCTCAGCAGGCTGTCATACCGTTCAGCCAGGGCCAGAACCTTGGCTGCCTGCTTATCGCCATCCTCCGCGCGGCTTTTTAAGCGGATCATGTTCAGCGAGGAATATGCTGTTTCCGATGCCGAAAAAAAGCCCGACAACATGATCAAAACGATCAGTGCGGCGATCATAAATATACTACTGCCATCGTCCATTGGAGAACCATCAACTCTTTCTTTTGTTTTTTGGCTGCCTGTGCGGCAGCGTTATCAGTATTGTATGCAGGGTATACTACACACATTATAGGTTATTATAGCATACTGTCTCCAAAAGCGCAAACGCTGCAAAGGCTTTTTTGCACAAAACAGTCGTTTCAGCCAAAATGTGTGCCCATTTGGCCGCCCGCCTTGCTATACCTGCATACAAAAAGGCCCCCGCCTTACAGCAGAGGGCTTTTGCACACAATACCGGAAATTCTTCCTATACTTGTTTGCTTTCCTCTCCGGGAAGATGATTTTGTTGACAAAGAAGAAGATCAGCATCAAAATGTCACCGTTGAGCATCGTGGTTCCGATGTTGTAGATAAAGTCCGGCACCAGCTGGCCCGCAACCGCCGCTCACACGCGGTTGATGAAGTTAACGAAGCAGGTGATCAGACAGAATGCCAGCACCAGGCGATCTGCTTGGCAAGGTCGACCTTGCCGCGGAACACAAAGTTGCGCTGGATGGGGAAATTTAAACGACAAATACATAGGAAGAAAAACTCATGGATCTTGCATCTTTTATCATCGCATCTGTTGCCTGCATCACCGTCATCTGCTACCTTGCCGCAACGGCTGTCAAACAGACCCCGCTGGCCAACAAATGGTTGCCGTCCATCTGCGGTGCCCTTGGCGGCCTGGCTGCGACCGGCGCGGATCAGGTTATCAAACAGATCGGAAAAGACAACTGACCAGCAAGTTACCAGCAAATTACCAGCAAGTTAAATAATCCATAATTAAAGCGGCGGGCTTTCCCTTTTTTCAGGGATTGCCCGTCGCTTATTTTTTATGCTCTTGTAGTCAAAATGTAGTCAGCCTAACATATAACAAAAAGCGCGGCGAATATTTTACACATCCTACCGCGCTTTTTCTGGTGCACCATCGGGGACTCGAACCCAGGACCCACTGATTAAGAGTCAGTTGCT
>ERZ1026880.184-NODE-184-length-36277-cov-57.507620_pt1 | contig 36277 bp, 31 predicted proteins | sample MGYA00380170_ERZ1026880 | MGnify/ENA primary metagenome ERZ1026880 (study PRJEB33269, sample SAMEA4719806) | human gut metagenome | biome: human-associated habitat; feature: organic feature; material: feces | place: Cameroon | collected 2013-10 ...
ATTATCGAGCATTTTGGCAACGCAGATGCCGTGCCGCAGCTGCCGGAGCGGTGCTCAAGCCGCAAGGCGGGAATTGTGCGGTGTTGCCTTAGGTTTCGTATCAGGTCAGGCTTTGCAGGTATGCCTGCGGGCCGAACTGGTACAGGTCGCCGCCATGGGCATCCAGCAGAACGGTAAGGGGCATATCCACCACTTCCAGGCGGCGGACAGCCTCGCACCCAAGGTCCGGCCAGGCGATGATCTCGCAGCTTTTTACGCTGCCAGCCATCAGGGCACCTGCCCCGCCAATGGCTGCCAGGTACACAGCACCGTTGCGCACAACGGCAGCCTTTACGGCTTCATCCCGCTTGCCCTTGCCGATCATACAGGCAAGGCCCAGGTCCAGCAGGCGCGGGGTAAACTTATCCATGCGGCCGGATGTCGTGGGACCCGCCGCACCAATGGCACAGCCGGGGCGCTCCGGTGTGGGGCCGACATAATAGATGGCCGCGCCTTTGATATCGAACGGCAGCGGTTCCCCACGGTCCAGCGCTTCGTTCATACGGGCGTGGGCGGCATCGCGGGCGGTATATACGGTGCCGGTCAGCAGCACGGTATCCCCCGCGTGCAGCGGGGCAAGCTCCTGCCGTGTAAGCGGCGTTGTTAAACGTACCTGCATATAAAAATTACCCTTCCTGCTGCACGCGCGCGCGGCGGTGCTGCTCCCTGACTTCCTCATGGTGGCGGTTTACCATTTCCATTTCAGTTTGCAAAATCTGCCCCGGTACCGGGTCCGGCTGCAGCTTGGGCGGCTGGTCGTCATCCAAGGAGATATCGATTTTACTGCCCGGTTTATGCTGAGCCGGTTCCCCCAGTGGGATATCAATTTGCGGTTTGTTTGCCAATTTGATCTCTTCCTTAAAAATTTGTGTCTTGGGCAACACCGCACAATTCCCGCCTTGTGGCTTAAGCACCGCTCCGGCGGCTGCGGCACTTAGAATTATGCGGTATTGCCCTATATTGTTCAAAGTTTCTGCTTCCTTCTTTTCAAAGAAGGGACAACAATGCCCGTAAAAAGTCCTTACACCTCAGCGCTGGCGCGGCGGGTAACGTGGCAGCTTACGTTGACTGCCACCGGCAGGCAGGCCACATGGGTGGGCAGCTGTTCAATGCAGACGCCCAGGCAGGTGGTTGCACCGCCAAAGCCCTGCGGGCCAAAGCCGGTTGCATTGATGGCATCCAACAGCTCTTTTTCCAGCGCGGCATAATAGGGGTCCGCGTTGGGCTGGTCCAGCGGGCGCAGCAGTGCCTTTTTGGCCAGAGCTGCGCATTTATCAAAGCTGCCGCCAATGCCAATGCCCAGCACAATGGGCGGGCAGGGGTTGGCCCCCGCCTGCTTGACGGTTTCCATCACAAAGTCTTTTACGCCCTGCACGCCATCGGCAGGTTTGAGCATGGTCAGGCGGCTCATATTCTCGCTGCCGGCGCCCTTGGGGGCTACGGTAATTTTGCAGACATCCCCCGGCACAAGATGCACCGTTAAAAACGCCGGGGTGTTATCTCCCGTGTTCACGCGCTGCAAGGGGTCCGCGGTGATGGACTTGCGCAGGTAGGCTTTCTCATACCCGCGGCGCACGCCCTCGTTCACAGCTTCATCCAGATTGCCGTTGATGTGCACATCCTGGCCCAGCTCAATGAACACACAGGCCATGCCGGTATCCTGGCAGATCGGCAGGTCTTTTTCTGCAGCAACGCAAAGGTTCTGCTGCAGCAATTCCAGCGTCTGGCGGGCCAGCGGCCAGGGTTCGGCGGCATGGGCGTTATCCAGCGCCTGCTTCACATCCGGCGGCAGCTGGGTGTTGGCGCGGATGCACAGTTCTTCCACCGCATCGGTAATGGCGGCGGCGTTTACTTCCCGGATGCTCATACCCGCGCCACGCCGCTTTCCCGTGCAGCTTGCGCCACAGCGTCAGCCACAGCCGGTGCCACACGCGGGTCAAAGGCCTTGGGCAGAATGTTTTCCTCGTTCAGCTCGTCCTCCGGGATCAGGCCGGCGATGGCCTTCGCGGCGGCCATCTTCATCTGGGGATTGATGTCCCGTGCGCGGACGGAAAGTGCGCCCTTGAAGATGCCGGGGAACGCCAGAACATTGTTGACCTGGTTGGGGAAATCGCTGCGGCCGGTGCCGATGACCCGCACACCGGCTGCCTTGGCGGCATCGGGCATGATCTCCGGGTTGGGGTTAGCCATGGCGAACACAATGGCATCCGGTGCCATGGTGGCGGCCATCTCGGTGGTCAGCGCACCGGCAACGGAGGTGCCGATAAAGACATCTGCACCGCGCACGGCATCGGCCAGGGTGCCGGTCAGGTGTTCGGGGTTGGTCACGGTTGCCAGCCATTCCTTATGGTCGGCAAGGCCCGCCGGGCGGCCGGGGTACAGGATACCGTGTTCATCCACAGCAACAATGTTTTTGGCACCGGCAACCTGCAGCATCTTGATGATGGCCGTACCGGCAGCGCCGGGGCCGTTCTGCACGATCTTGACATCTTCCAGCCGCTTGCCAACAACCTTGAGGGCGTTGAGCACACCGGCCAGCACGATAATCGCGGTGCCGTGCTGGTCGTCATGGAATACAGGGATATCCAGGTCGCGCTCCAGCTCCGCTTCAATATCAAAGCACTCCGGGCTGCGGATATCCTCCAGGTTGATGCCGCCAAAAGTCGGAGCAATGGCCTTGACAGCGGCAATAACTTCCTCGCGGGTGGAAGCATTCAGGCAGATGGGGAACGCATCGACACCGCCGAACTCCTTAAACAGAACGCACTTGCCTTCCATGACCGGCAGGCCTGCTTCGGGGCCGATGTTGCCCAGGCCCAGCACAGCAGTGCCGTTTGTGACAACTGCCACGGTGCGGCCCTTGAAGGTGTATTTATACACATCGTCCGGGTTCGCCTTGATCTGGCGGCAGGGCTCCGCAACGCCGGGGGTGTAGGCAGTGGACAAGGCATCACGGTCCTTGACTTCAAACAGGCTGTTGACGATCAGCTTGCCGGGGTATTTTGCGTGCATTTCAAGTGCGGCGGCATTGTAATCCATGGTAGTTGCTCCTTTGTTCGTATTCCTGTATTGATTTTGTTTTTATTTCAGTTTTGCATAAATCGGTTCCAGCTGGATCACGCAGAAATGGTCCGGCCAGCGGTCCGATACCGCTTTGCGCAAAGCAGCCGGGATTTTGTTGGCGCGGTGGTCCTTGGCGGCCAGCCAGTCTGCGGGAACGGCACAATCAAAAATCACATTGGTATGGGTGGGGCCGGGCACAATGCGCAGGTCATGGATATCCGCTTCCGGCGCAATTTCAGCCAGCTGTTCTTTCAAGAATTTCCGCAGTTCGTTGATATGCGGGTCATCCGTCACAACAGGGTCAAAGTGGATCGTGACCAGCAGATGGTCATGCACCTGAAAATCCCGCTCGATAGAGTCGATCAGGTCATGGCTTTTCATCACATCACTGTCGGCGGAAAGCTCAATATGGAAGCTGACCAGCTTGCTGCCGGGCCCGTAATCATGCACCATCAAATCATGGATGCCCAGCACACCGGGGTAACTCAGGGCTTTTTTCTCAATGTAATCGATCAGTTCCGGGTCAGGGGCCGCGCCCAGCAGCGGGCTGATGGTATCCCGCACCAGGCCAACGCCGCTCCACAGGATAAACAGCGCCACGCCAACACCCATCAGGCCATCAATGCGGTCAATGCCAGTCAGGTGAGCCAGAATGGTAGCGGCCAGAACCGCGGCAGTGGTAACCACATCGTTGCGGGCATCCGCCGCAGTGGCCATGAGCGTTTCGGACTTGATGCGGCTGCCAACGCTGCGGTTGAAGCTGCTCATCCACAGTTTGACCAGGATGGACACCACCAGCACCGCTATGGTCAGCGCACTAAGGGTAACCGGCGTGGGGTGCAGCACCTTGAGGAAGCTTTCTTTCAGCAGCTCAATGCCGATGACCAGTATCATGACCGAAACCGCCAGCCCCGCCAGGTATTCGTACCGTGCATGGCCGTAAGGGTGCTCATCATCGGCAGGTTTTGACCCCAGGCGGAAGCCCACCAGGCTGACCACGTTGGAGCTTGCATCGGACAGGTTGTTCAATGCGTCCGCCGCAATGGCCATACTGCCAAACAGGGTGCCCACCGTAAACTTGCCCGCAAACAGCAGCACATTGCACACAATTCCCACCATGCAGGCCAGGTTGCCGTAAGCAGTGCGCACAGTGCGGTCCTGGATATTGGCCGGATCACGGATAAAAAGTCTGATCAGAAGTTTTGTCAAGAATTGCTCTTCCCTTCCCCTACAGATATGGATATTCGGAATTGAAGTTTCCTGCTGGGGCGTTGTATCCGACAAAACCCACAGACAGATAATTTACAAAAATGGCGGACCGATGGGGGTCCGCCATTTATCATTTCAGGTTCAAGCAGCGTTCCTGCTGACCATCTTATGCAGATCAGTCACGAATGATGCAGGCATCGCGCTCCGGGCCAACGGAGATATACTTGATCTTGCAGCCAACGGCCTTTTCCAGATATTCCACATAGCCGCGGGCAGCTTCCGGCAGGTCCTCGTACTTGCGCACGGAGGTGATATCGCAGTGCCAGCCCGGCAGCTTGACGATAACCGGCTGTGCATCGTCCAAAGTCTTGCCGGTCGGGAAGCGGTCGGTCACAGTGCCGTCAGCCAGCTTGTACTGGGCAACAACGGGAACTTCTTCCATATAATCCAGAACGTCAAACAGGGTCAGTGCCAGCTCGTCACAGCCCTGGCACTGAACGCCGTAACGGGAAGCAACCACATCAAACGGGCCAACGCGGCGCGGGCGGCCGGTGGCAGCGCCGTATTCATGGCCGGCTTCACGCAGCAGGTGCTTTTCTTCCTCGGTCATAGCCAGCTCGGTGGTAAAGGGGCCGTCGCCCACGCAGGAAGAATAAGCCTTCATGATACCGATGGACTTGTTCAGCTTGCGGCCGGGGATGCCAGCGCCGATGGGTGCATAAGCGCCGATGGTGTTGGAGGAAGTGGTGTAGGGATAAATGCCGTAGTCGATATCACGCAGGGCTCCCAGCTGGGCCTCAAACATGATCTTCTTGCCGGCATCGTCAGCATCTGCCAGATACTGGCCGACATCGCAGATGTAAGCGCCGAACACTTCCTGGAAGTGCTTGCACCAGTTCCACATATCGTCCACGCTGACAGGCTTCTGGTTATAAATGTTGACCATGGTCAGGTTCTTGGATTCCACCAGGGTTTCCAGGCGCTTGCGCACACCGGCATCCATGTGGACCAAATCGCCCATGCGCAGGGTTTTCTTCATGTACTTATCACCATAGGTGTAAGCAATGCCGCGCTTGGTGGAACCAAACTGTGCGCCCGTTTTGGCAAGGCGGGCCTCCTCCAGGCCATCCTGCTCCACATGGAACGGCATGGTGATGGTAGCACGGTCAGAAATTTTCAGGTTGTCCGGGGTAATCTCAACACCCTGTTCGCGCAGGTCGGCGATCTCTTTTTCGAGATGTTCCGGGTCAATGACCATACCGCCGCCCATAACACAGACAATGCTGGGGTGCAGGATGCCGGAGGGCACCAGGTTCAGTACGAACTTGCCGCGCTCGTTTTTGACGGTGTGGCCGGCGTTGTCGCCGCCCTGGTAACGGGCAACGATGTCATAATCGCGGCAGAGCAGGTCCACCATACGGCCCTTGCCCTCGTCGCCCCAGTTGATACCGGTAATTGCAGTAAGCATGAAAAATAACCTCGCTTTGGCAAAATGTACAGCCTTTTCCGTTCAGTCTGCCGGGTGGCTGACTGATTTCTTGTAGCCGGGATTCGCCGCCAGCTATATTATAGCAAACCCGCTTGCAAATTCCAATACCCCGGCACAATTTTGTGCAAACCACACAGCCCCGCGCCAGCCGGGCCGCCACTTTGAACAGGGGATCAGTGGCGCACCTGCAGCTTGCGGCGGGTGCCGTCCGGCTCAATCACCGTGGTATGCTCCAGCTGGTCAATCACGGATGCGCGGACATCGGCCAGGTATTCCTGCCGCAGGGCGTCACGCTCCGCCAGTTCGGCTTCCGTCAGGCCAGAAGTTTTTGCTTTATGAGCCAGCGCATTGATGCGCGCGATTTTTTCTTTTTCCATAGGGTTCTGTTCCTTTCCTTATATAAGGATATCCGGGCAACAGGTCTGCCGCCCATGGCAGAGCATTGGGTGCTCTGCCACGGGTATTATAACACACCCGCTTCCCTTTTGTGAATGCAGGGCTGTACTTTTTGCAAAAAAGCTGTATAATAGAAAAGTATCCGCTTTTGACGGGGGTATTTTTCCCTGCTGCGGTACGCGATGTATTTTTTCAAAAAAGACAGGAGACAACCCATGAAAAACACCAACCTGACCCGCGCTGCTGCCAGCCTGCTGGCATGCGGCATGGTTTTTGGCCTGACTGCCTGCAGTTCCAGCGCATCCTCCAGCGAAGCAACCGCCGAGAGCGCAGCTTCCAGCGAAGCTGCCAGTGAAAGCACTGTTCCTGACGACGCTACCGCAGAAAGCGCCGCCGATGATTATTCTTATCTGGCTGATTTTTCTTTCAGTGATGCCTATGACGAGAACGGCTACCTGAAAGGCATCACCGCGCTGGATTACGTCACGCTGCCGGATACTGAGAGCTTTACCCTTTCGGACGATGCCACCACCGTGAGCGACAGTGATATTGACAATTACATTTCCAACAACATTCTTTCCAACTATAAGACCACCAATGAGATCACCAACCGTGCCGCCAAAAACGGCGACACTGTGAACATTGACTTTGCCGGTTCCATTGACGGCGTTGCCTTTGACGGCGGCACCGGCAGCGATTATGATCTGACCCTGGGCAGCGGCACCTTTATTGACGGCTTCGAGGATCAGATCGTTGGCCACATGCCCGGCGAAACCTTTGATGTGAATGTCACCTTCCCGGATGACTACCAGGCCACCAACCTGGCCGGCAAGGACGCAGTGTTCGCCACCACGCTGAACTACATCAACGAGGATGTGACCCCCGACCTGACTGATGATTGGGTCAGCAGCAACCTGGCCGAGTCCATGGGCATGAACAATGTGGCTGAGCTGAAAACTTTTGTCAGCAACAGCCTGCTGTTCAATCAGGAAGCCAATGAGCTGTACGGCCAGTTGTACGATGCTGCCGAAGTCAATACCGATACCCTGCCCGAAGATGTGCAGCAGTATTTCACCAATACCGTGCTGTACCAGCCGTACCTGTACGCCCAGATGCGCGGCGTTTCGCTGGAGGCCATGCTGAGCCAGGCCGGTTACAGCAGTGTGGATGAATACCTGGAAAGCAGCGAAAGCTCCAAGCAGAACATGATCAAGCAGATCCTGATCATGCAGGCTTTGGCGGAGAAAAACAACATTGTATGCGATACCGACATTCTGAACGCTGAGTTCTCCCGCTACTTTGGCTCCACCGATATGACCAGCTATGTGAACGCTTACGGCGAAAACTACGTGAAAACCAACATTCTGCATGACATTGTGATGCAGAACCAGATCGACAACGTTGCCTAAGCTGCCCAAGCTGTTTGGCTACCCCCTGACTATTAAGTTTTAACCGTACCACCCGCGCCCGCTTGACAAAGCCGTGTGCGGGTGGTATATTAAGACCATAATATTTAGACGTTTATCTAAATATATAATTCTTGTGGTTTTCTGAAAGGGTATATGGTATGAGCACGATAATTTCTTTGCAGACCATTTTGTGGAGCGCCTTGGCCGCCGCAGCCGGTATCGGGCTGCCGGTTCTGGTTCTTTTGGTATGGAAGTTCAAATTCTGCCGGGGTGCAAAGCTGTTTCCTGCTGTTGTCGGCGCGGTGACCTTCGTTGTTTTCGCCCAGGTACTGGAAGGTGTGCCCAAGGCCATTTTCTTTGGCGGCGGCACCGGCGTTTCGCAGTATGTGCTGACCCATGCGTGGGCTTACACCCTGATCGGCTGCCTGCTGGCGGGCGTGTTTGAGGAAGTCGGGCGCTATCTTGCGTTTCGCTTTCTGCTCAAGCGCTATACCAACCGGCGGGACGCCGTAACCTATGGCATCGGCCACGGCGGGATCGAAGCAATCCTGGTTCTGGGGCTCACCGCCATCAATAATATTGCGATTGCGCAGCTTGTCAACAGCGGCAGCATTGAAACCATAACCAATGGGCTGACCGGCGTGCAGCTGGACCAGGTACAGGCACAGATCGCCGCCGTTGCCAGCTTTGGGGCCGCCAACCTGCTGCTGGGGCTGGCTGAACGCGCGATTGCCATGACGCTGCACATTTCCCTCTCGGTGGTTGTATTCCGGGCTGTCCGGCAGCGCAAGGCCGGGTATCTGGGATTGGCGGTGGCGCTGCATGCGCTGTTCGATGTTCCCGCCGCTTTATTCCAGTGCGGCGTGCTGCACAGTACCTGGCTGGTGGAAGCACTGCTGCTGATGCTCTGCCTGGGCTGCGCGGCTTACGCCAAAAAGCAGTATTATGCATTGCAAGAACCGGAACAGCAGACGTTATCAGATAAGGAGGAAAGCTGACCTATGGTAGGCGATGCGTTTAAGGCTTTGGGGGACCCCACCCGGCGGCGCATTCTGGAACTGTTGAGCGAAGGCGAGATGAGTGCCGGTGATATTGCTGCGCACTTTGATATGGCAAAGCCATCCGTAAGCCACCACCTGAACATTTTGAAAAATGCCGGGCTGGTAACGGATGAGCGCCGCGGCCAGAACATTGTGTACTGCCTGAACCTGACCGTGTTCCAGGAAGCTGTTAAGTGGTTTTTCGATTTTGGCTTTGTGAAAGGTGGACCTGATGATGAAACGAAATAAACTGTTTTGGGGGTTGCTGATTTTTTGCGCCATCAACTTTGCGGCGCACCTCTGCTTTTATGGCTCCCTGCCGGATGTTGTGCCCACCCACTGGGGCGTGGACGGCCGGGCCAACGGCTGGGGGCCAAAATCCACTGTGCTGATTATGGCAGCCCTGCCCGCCCTGATGCTGATTTTGATGGCAGCGCTGCCCCGCATTGACCCCAAGCACCAGAATTATGAAAAGTTCAAGGGTGTCTGGAACGCCTCCCTCACTGCCCTTACAATATTTATGTCAGCTATGAGCTGGTTTTCGGAGCTGAGCGTGTTCGGCTTGATTCCGGAGGGCAGCAGCCTGGTCGGTATTCTGGTCTGCGGCGGCTGCGGGGTGCTGTTCATCTTTTTGGGCAACTATATGCCGCGCATCAAGCAGAACTATATGTTCGGCTGCAAAACTCCCTGGGCGCTGAACAACGAACACAACTGGAACCGCACCCAGCGCATGGGCGGCATTGTGTTTGTTGTTATGGGTGCTGCTTTGATTGTAATTTCACTGCTGGCCACCATTTTGGGCGATGCCGCCACCATGATCCTGCTGCTGGCCGTTGTCTTTGGCGGCTCCGTCTGGATCTACCTCTACTCCTACCTCGTCTACATCGGCAAAATGAAGTAAGTAAGCAGCGCCCACCACAATGATTCTTTATTCATGATTCATTCAAAAAATCTCCCTGCCCCATGTGCAAACAAACTGCACAATGAAGCAGGGAGATTTTTTTGGTTTATTCCTGGGTTTTCTTTCCAGCACGTTCCGTTTTCATGCGGATGCGCTCGCGCTGGGATTTTTCCAGTTTTTTATAGCGGGCATAGCTTTCGGGGCGCACGGTCTCAATGCAACGGGCAAAGTTCCAATGCAGGCCGTCGCGGCGGTTCAGCTTAAAGCGCAGGAACCACGGGCCGTGGTCTGGGCAGGTGGCTTCGGTATAATAACCGGTGTTGCCGCGCTTGAGCCAGATATCGTTCAGCACCAGCGGCTTGCCGCAGAACGGGCAGCCCACCTGATACAGCGCAGGGTCATTTTTGTAGGCATCGTGGTCCAGGCGGTCAAAGTAGGTCTGGATATCGTACGTTTCGGTATCGGTATTGTTCAGCAGGGCGGCTGTCAGCTGGGCGGCGGGGTCCGGGTATTCGGCAATGCCCTGGGCCAGCGGCAGGCGGCGGCAGATTTTTGTGGTGTACAGGGCATCGTCCAGCGCATTGTGGAAATCGCCGTCATGCTCAATGCCAAGGCGGTCCACCACGCTTTCCAGCGTCAGGCCCTCGCCTTCCCCGCGGGGGAAATTTTTCAAAAAGATCTGCTGCAGGTCATACCAGCGGCTGGGCCAGCTTTCGTCCATATTATAAAGGAACAGGTTCTGTTTCAGCACCGGCACATCGTCCAGACCCCACTCAGCAAATTCGGCGTCGGGGCCGGCCCATTCCTGGAACCGCCGCAGGCCTTCGGCAATGGGCACCCCGGCTTCCAGATCGCCCTGGCTCAGGCCAGTCACCTCCGCAATGCGCCAATGCAGCTTGCGGAAAATGCGGGGGCGCAGGGTCATCTCAAAGGTATCCAGTACATCGCCATTCTCGTCCACCCGCACTGCACCGATCTGGATGATCTCACCCCGCAGGGTCAGCTCCGCCCCATGATAATTAAAGGTTTTGGGCGCATTGCCCATGTTCCATTCCAAGTCAAAAACGATCAGGTTCACTGCGGGTCCTCCAAGATAAATTTTTCAACGGCCAGCCCTACCCCGTCATGCTCATTATCTGCGGTGACGTATTTGGCTGCCTGTTTTACTTCCGGCACAGCATTGCCCATGGCAACGCCCATGCCCGCATAGCGGATCATGGGCAGGTCGTTCCAGCCATCGCCGCAGGCCATCAGGTTTTCGGGGCCAAGGCCCATGTTTTTCAGCAGCAGCGCCAGCGAGGCGGATTTTTCCACCCCCAGGGGCATCGTTTCAATAAAGAACGGCGCCGAGCGGTAGATGGAAAGCTTGCCCGCAAACTTTTGCTGCATCAGCTCCTCCACATGGGGCATATCCACGGGGTCGCCAACCAGCAGCAGCTTGTTGATGGGCCACTGGATCTCGGCGGGCAGGTTTTCCACCTGGCGGGCCGGGATTTTGTTGATGCGGGCTTCCTCGCCAACATAGGGGTTGGCGGCATCCTCGGTCACAATGCCTTTGGCATCATAGGTCAGCGGCATCACGTTCCAGTAGCGGGCAAAGGTGCACACCGGGTCGATCAGCTCCGGCGGGAACTCATGCTGCACCAGCGTTTCGCCGGTTTTGCAGTCAATGATCTTACCGCCGTTATAGCTCAGGATGCAACCGCCGCGGCGGTCCAGCTCCAGCTCTTTGGCAAGCGGCTCAATGCCCACGGTGGGGCGGCCGCTGGCCAGCACAATGCACACGCCGCGGTCCGCCGCTGCCTGCAGGGCAGCTTTGGTGCGTGGGGTAATGACTTTGGCATTGTTGGTCAGTGTGCCATCCAGATCCAGTGCCAGAACTTTGTATTGCATAATATCCCCTGTTTCTTTGTTTTTTCGTCTTTTTATTTTACCCTATCAGCCGCCATTGCGCAAGGGGGCGGTAAAGATTCCGGTTATTTCTGCCTGCATTGCTCTTTGGAGCGCAGCAGGGCTGATTTTGCGGTGCAGCACACCCATTTTTGTGGCAAAACCCAGAAAATGGCCGGGATTTTAGCGGTTAGCAATAACTAACGCATTGACAACAAATTTTCCTCATGGTACACTATTCAGGCAATAAGGGAGTAGTCGGCGCGGCACTGGGCAAGAGCAGCCGTGCAGTTTTGCCAACACAATGAGCTAACAGCAAAGGCTCTGGCACTACTTGAAATGACGAGACTTATCCGCACAGGTTCACCTGCATGCTGTGTGCAGGTGCTGTGCGGATAGGTCTTTTTTGTTTGCCCGGCTCTGCCCTTGGATTTGATTTGGAGGTATTTGGATATGAGTTTGTTTGACTTGATCATGATCGGCATCAGCCTTTCGATGGATGCGTTTGCGGTTTCCATCTGCAAGGGGCTTTCGGTGCGCAAAGTACAGCTGTCCCACGCGCTGATCTGCGGTGCCTGGTTCGGCGCGTTCCAGGCCATTATGCCGTCCTTTGGCTACTTCCTCGGTTCCCGGTTCGAGCACCTGCTCAACAGCGTTGGCCCTTGGGTTGCCTTTATCCTGCTGGCTGTGATCGGCGTAAACATGGTGCGGGAAAGCTTTGGCGGCGATGAAACTGTGGACAACGATTTTTCCGCCAAAGCCATGCTGCCGCTGGCCGTTGCAACCTCCATTGACGCCTTTGCCGTTGGCGTTGGCTTTGCCGCAATGGAAGCCAACATTGTGGTTGCTGCCCTGCTGATCGGCTGCACCACCTTTACCCTGTCTGCCATCGGCGTTAAGGTTGGTGCCGTGTTTGGCGATAAGTACCGCGCCGTTTCGGAGCGCATTGGCGGCGTTGTGCTGATTTTGATCGGCCTGAAAACCTTGATCCAGAGCTTCCTGTAAAATTTGGCTTTCTTTTATTTCCGTTATTCTGATAAAACAGCTGCCCGCATCCTTTCCGGTTTTGGCCGGAGTGATACGGGCAGTTTTCTTTGGGATTGATCCTGCACAAAAAAGTCCCGCCCGGCAGCGAGGGGTGCTGCGGACGGGACTTATACTTTTTATTTCAGCAAATTACTTTCTGCTGCGCTTTTTGCGGGAGTTTTTGCCCTTTACAGCAGGCTTAGCAGCCTCAACAACCGGCTTTGCAGCTTCCACAACGGTCTTAACGGCTTCGTCAGCGGCCTTGGCGGCAGCCTTGACAGCAGGCTTCTCGGCAACTTCCTTCACGGCCTTGTCGGCAGCTTCCACAGCAGCCTTGACAGCGGGCTTTTCGGCAACTTCTTTCACAGCCTTCACAGCTTCATCGGCAGCGGCCTTAACGGCGGGCTTTTCAGCAACTTCCTTGACAGCGTCGGTGGCCACGGCAGCAACGGCAGTGGCAGCCTCGGCTGCCTTCTTTGCAGTGGTCACAGCAGCCTCGGCAGCCTTTTTGGTGCTGGTCTTGCGGGTGGCCTTCTTGGCGGTCTTAACAACCTCAGCGGCGGTTTCGGCAACCGGCTTATCGGCAGAAGCCTTCACGGCGTCAACAACCTCGGTAGCAACTTCGGCAGCAGCCTTGGCAGCGGCGTCAACGGTCTTGGCAGCGCTTTCAGCGGCAGCCTTCACTTCAGCCTTTGCCTTAGCGGCGGTAGCCTTGGCGCTGGTCTTGGGCTTGCGGGTCACTTCGTTGATGGTCCAGTACTGGTTATCGCCGTTCACATCGGCCCAGATCTGCAGGACTGCACCGTTTTCGGTGTTCATGTTGACCAGGTCCAGGCACTTGCCGGCCAGGTTGGACTTGATCTTTACGCGGCCATCATTGGCGGGCTCCACGATCCACAGCTGGCTGGAAGCGTTAGCGCCTTCCCACTGGTGAACATGGGTGCCATCGGTCACGCCGGAGCAATCCAGATCCATCATCTTGCCGGTGAAACGGTTCTTAATGCGGTACACGCCCTCGCCGGCGCGCACAAAGCTCCACTGCTGCCATTCGGCGTTGGCATTATCCCACAGCTGGATCTGAGCGCCGTTCTCGGTGTTGTAATCCTTTACTTCAACAACCTTGCCGTTTGCAGCGGCGATGGTATAAAACTTATCCTCAGTAATAACGGTCTGAGCAATTTTCTTGGTAGCCATGTATAAGCTCTCCTCTCAGTTTATCGTGTTGGTTGGTCAGTTTTGTACGCCTGCGGCTGGCAGTGTTCTGCGCAGCCCCCCTCCAAAGCGTCATCTATATAAAAAGGAGTGCTGTGTTGGTTCAGCCTCCTTGTCTTCTTCCTTATTATAGCCAATTATTCCCACATCGTCAAGTTTTGTGCGCCGTGACGGCATTTTACACAAAAACGCCGGGAAGGGTGGAATCCTTCCCGGTATTTTTATGGGGATTTTCCGTTTTTATGCCGGTTGCGCTTTTGTTGCGCGCTTATGCGGCAGAAAGGCTATTTCAGGAGTTTTCCGCAAAATTGCCGGTGTACAGGCGGTAGTAACGGCCCTTTTGGGCAATCAGCTCATCGTGGGTGCCGCGCTCAATAATGCGGCCCTGTTCCAGTACCATGATGCAGTCCGAGTTGCGCACGGTGGAAAGGCGGTGGGCGATAACAAAGGTGGTACGACCATACATCAGGCCGTCCATGCCCTGCTGCACCAGGCGCTCGGTGCGGGTATCAATGCTGGAGGTTGCTTCGTCCAGAATCAGCACCGGCGGGTCCGCAACAGCGGCACGGGCAATGGCAAGCAGCTGGCGCTGGCCCTGGCTCAGGTTGGTGCCATCGCCGGTCAGCGTGGTGTTATAGCCATCCGGCAGGTGGCGGATGAACTCATCGGCGTTGGCCAGCTTGGCGGCGGCGCGGCATTCCTCGTCCGTTGCATCCAGGCGGCCATAGCGGATGTTATCCATAACCGTACCGGTAAACAGGTGGGTATCCTGCAGAACAATGCCTAAGGATGCGCGCAGGTCGTCTTTATGGATATGGGTCACATCAATGCCATCATACTCAATGGTGCCCTTCTGGATATCATAGAAGCGGTTGATGAGGTTGGTGATGGTGGTTTTGCCTGCGCCGGTGGAACCGACGAAGGCGATCTTCTGGCCCGGACGGCCATACAGGTTGATATCATGCAGGACGATCTTGCCCGGATCATAGCCAAAGTCTACATCCTTAAAGACGATATCTCCCTTCAGTTCACGGTAGTCTGCGCTGCCATCGGCGTTCACACGCTTCCAGGCCCACAGGTTGGTGCGCTCCTTGGTTTCGGTCACAGAATCATCCGGCAGGCGTTTGGCGTTGACCAGCATGACCTTGCCCTCGTCCACTTCCGGCTTTTCGTCCAGCAGGTCAAAGATACGCTGGCCGCCGGCCAGAGCCATGATGATGGCGTTGAACTGCATGGAGATCTGGCTGATGGGCATGTTCAGGGTGCGGTTGAAGGTCAAAAAGCTGGCCAGCTTGCCCAGGGACAGGCCCGTCATGCCGGACAGAGCCAGCGCACCGCCGATCATGGCGCAGAACACATAGGAAAGGTTGCCCAGCTGGGTGTTAGCCGGACCGCCGAGGTTGGAGTAACGGTTGGCCTTATCCGCACTTTCAAACAGCTGGTCATTGAGCTTATCAAACTGCTCAATGGCTTCTTCCTCGTGGCAGAACACCTTAACGACCTTCTGGCCGTTCATCATCTCTTCAATGTAGCCGTTCACCGCACCAATATCACGCTGCTGGGAAACAAAGTACTTGGAAGAGTTGGTGGTAAGATACTTGGTGACCAGCAGCATAATCCCGACCATGACCAGGGTGAGCACCGTCAGCGGCACGCTGAGTACAACCATGGAAACCAGCACGCTGACAACGGTAATAGCGCTGTTCAGCAGCTGCGGCATGCTCTGGCTGATCATCTGGCGCAGGGTATCAATATCGTTGGTATACAGCGACATGATATCGCCGTGGGCGTTGCGGTCAAAGTATTTGATGGGCAGCGTCTGCATATGGGTAAACATTTCATCGCGCAGGCGCTTCAGGGTGCCCTGGGTAACGTAAGCCATCATGCGGGCCTGGGCAAAGGCGGCAACAATGCCAATGGCGTAAAAGCCTGCCGTGCGGGCGATGGCATGGGTCAGGCCGGAAAAATCACTGCTCTGCTCTTTCAGCAGGGGCAGGATGTAGCCATCGATCAAGGTCTGCATGAACAAAGTGCCCTGCACATTGGCAAACACGCTGACAAAAATGCAGATGACGACCGCAACGACCTGAATGCGGTAGCATTCCATCACATAACGCAGGATGCGCATGAAGATCTTGCCGGGGTTTTGGACTTTGGGACGCGGGCCGCGGGGGCCGCCGCGGCCAACCTTAACCACTTTTGCTTTCTGCTCAGCCATTGTTATCGCCTCCCTTTTCGTCAAAGTCGCCGGAGCCTTTGGTCTGGCTGTTATAAACTTCCTGATAGATGGGGTTGGTGGCCAGCATTTCGGCCGGGGTGCCGTAGCCGCTGATCTTGCCGTTGTCCAGCACGATCACATGGTCGGCGTTTTCCACGCTGGAAATGCGCTGGGCAATGATGAACACCGTGGTGCCGGGGATCTTTTCAGCAAAGCTCTTGCGGATCTTGGCATCGGTGCCGGTATCAACGGCGGAGGTAGAGTCGTCCAGAATCAGGATGCGGGGCTTTTTCAGCAGAGCACGGGCAATGCAAAGACGCTGCTTCTGGCCGCCGGAAACGTTAGCACCGCCCTGGTCAATGTGGGTGTTGTATTTATCGGGGAAGCGCTCAATAAATTCATCGGCGCATGCCTGCTTGCAGGCATCCTCAATCTCGGCATCGGTGGCATCCTTATTGCCCCAGCGCAGGTTTTCGGCAATGGTGCCGCTGAACAGTTCGTTTTTCTGCAGCACCATGGCAACGCTGTTGCGCAGGGTCTCCAGGTCGTAATCACGCACATCCACGCCGCCAATGTACACATGACCGGCGGTGGTATCATACAGGCGGGGCAGCAGCTGCACCAGGCTGGTTTTTGCGCTGCCGGTGCCGCCGATGATGCCGATGGTCTCGCCGGAACGGATGTTCAGGTTGATATCAGACAGCACATCGCGGCCCTCGGCCTTATAGCGGAAGCAGACATGATCAAAGCGGACAGCGCCATTCTTGACTTCCATAACCGGGTTTTCGCCGTTGGACAGGGTGCTTTCTTCTTCCAGCACTTCAGCCACACGCTTGGCGGAAGCGGCGGACATGGAGATCATGATGAACACCATGGACAGCATCATCAGGCTGGTCAGGATGTTGGTGCAGTAGGTCAGCATGCTCATCAGCTCGCCGGTGGTAAAGCTGGTAGCACCGGACAGCACGATCATGCGGGCACCCAGCCAGGAAATCAGCAGGATGCAGGTGTAAACGGTGGCCATCATCAGCGGAGAGTTGAAGGAAAGAACTTTTTCAGCACGTAGCAGCAGATCCTGCACATTGCCGGATGCCTTTTTGAACTTTTCACTCTCGTAATCTTCGCGCACATACGCTTTGACCACGCGGATGGCGGAAACATTTTCCTGCACGCTCTCGTTCAGGTCATCGTACTTTTTGAATGCGGCGGAGAAGTAGTTGCTGGCGCGGGACATGATGAGCACCAGGCAGCCGCCCAGAATGATGACCGCCACCAGATAGATGGAAGCCAGCTTGGCGTTGATGGTGAACGCCATGATCATGGCAATGACCATGCTGGACGGCGCACGGATGGCCATACGCAAAATCATCTGGTAAGCGTTCTGGATGTTGGTCACGTCGGTGGTCATACGGGTGACCAGACCGGCGGTGGAATATTTATCGATATTGGCAAAGCTGAACGTTTGGATATTGCGGTACATGGAGCGGCGCAGATTGCGGGCGTAACCGGTGGAAGCACGCGCACCAAACACACCGCCCAGCACGCCGAACAGCAGGCCAAAGGCCGCTGCCACGATCATCCAGCCGCCAATGCGGTAAATGTGGGAAAGATTGCCGGCGGTGACGCCATCATCAATGATGGAGGACATCAGCTTGGGGATGATCATTTCCATCACCACTTCGCCGATCATGCACAAAGGGGTCAGGATGGAAACCAGCCGGAACCCCTCTGTTTCTTTGTAAAGTGTCTTAAACATATGGTATCTCCTGTTTGGCTGCCCGGGGGGCAGCGCCTGAACTTCTTAAGCCAAAGCATTGCGGACTGCCTTAGTTTTTGCCGCGGATGGCTTTTGCATTTTCAATCAGCTTGTGCAGGGTGCCCTGGATAGCTTCCAGTTCCTGCGCACTGACCCCGTTTTGCAGGTCATGCTCAAAATCCGAAATGCACTGGTGGATGGCGGCGGCGCATTGGCGGCCTTTCTCGGTCGGAACCAGACTTTTGAGCCGGGCGTCTTTGGCGACAACTTCCCGCGTGATAAAGCCGGACTGCTCCATGCCCTGCAGCATGGTGGTAATGCTGGAACGGTTGGTGTGGAACCGGGCTTCCAGATCACGCTGGTAGATTTGCTTGCCGCTTTCCGTTTCCTGCATCAAAAACCCCAGCACCATGCCGCGCATACCGGTCAGCTCCGGGCTGACCCTGGTGCTGATGTACGCATCCAGCGCGCAGGAAATTTCCCGCGCGGCATAGTTTAAGGTATGGCCCACATGCACAAAGCCGTGGTCATCCTGTTGGTTGCAGTTCTGCGTTTGGATCACCTCACTTTCCAATTTGTTTGATTGTTAATTGTTTGAATTAAAACAGTTTGATTTGCAACAGTGTGATTATAAACAAATCCCGCCGGTTTGTCAACCAGCGGGATATAACTATTTTCAAAGAAAATTGTGAAAAGTTTGTGATGGTTTATTTTTTATGGGAACGCCGCAAATCCGCACGTTTGGCGCATGGCTTCATCGCCGGCGAAACCGTAAATCTTTACGGTTTCATCCTCATAGATCAGCGCATCCTCCGGCATGGCATCGGCAAGGGCCTGGGTAGTGGGCTGGCGCTCGCCGTATGCTTCCCATTTGGAGATAACAAAGAAAATTTTACCCTGCGGAGGGGTTTGCAGATGGCTGGTGACCTGCAGCCAGGGGCGCAGCTCCGGCACACTGTTTGGGGTCAGGGTCCACACGTTCAGGGCACCGTCCGTCAACTCGGTCATCACATTACCGTCCCAAAAAGAAGCGTACCCGTCCCGGTAGCCGTTCTGCACCAGGAACTGTGCCGCCCCTTGGTTGGGGTTGGCTGCCACTGCCGCTGCGCGGTAGTCTGTTCCGGCGCGCAGCAGCAATATCACCGCCAGCAGGGCCGTCATACCACGGGCGTCCGGGCGGTGCCGGGGGGTGCAGTCCGCCAGCATGATTTCCAGCAGCGGTACAAATAAAATTGCCAGTGGCAGCAGGTAGCGGTCCGAATGGCCGCTGTTGGTCAGGCCGTACAGCAGCGCAAAGCAGACGGCCCCGGCCAGGAAAAACGCCCCCACCAGCCGGTGCCCCAGCGGGTAGCGTGCTTTGCCGCGCACCAGCCGAACAGAAAACACAAAGCAGAACACGATCAACGCTGCAGCCGCCAGGTTAAACAGGGTTGTCAGTGAGAACACTTTGCCCTCCTGCCAGCCAAAGGAAGCCAGCAGCGCGTTGACAAACCATTGCAGGCGGTCCAGGTTCAGCCCGGTAAAGGCCACATATCCCTGGTCCTGGAAGTGATATTTTTCCGCCAGCACCTTTGCGTTGACCAGGTACCCCGCCAGCGCGGCAGCATCCGCCGCAAGGGTGGGCACCAGCAGCGCCCCGCCGGGGGTGCGCCAGGCATTGGCCAGCTTTTGGCGCAGGGTATCCGCAGGCGGAGCATCCAGCCAGCAGAGCAGCGCTGCCGCCACGGTAAGCGGTATGTTCAAGATGAACAGCTGCCGCGGCCCGCCCAGTGCTGCAGCAAAGCTGAACAGCACCATGCCCGCCGCCGGGGCCAGCCGCAGCCCGCCGCGCAGAATGCGCACCGCGCACCCCAGCACCACAAAGCTGATGGCAATGTGCGGAATATAGTAAAGGCCCTCCAGCACATACTGGCGGTACAGCGCGCCATAGGGTAGCACCAGCAGCCCGGCCCCCAGCAGGCCGCTGTACTTGAGCTTTGCACTGCGCCCGAACCAGAACCACGCCGCGAGATACAAAAGGATCAGCACCACGCTGCCCACCACGCGCACAGTATGCCAGCTGGTGAACAGCCGGAACAGCGGTGCCATGACCAGCTGGGTGTTGAGCACCCGCAGCTCGGTGGAATAGTACCAGTTGGTGCTCATCACGCCGCCCTCCTGCGCCAGCAGGTTGGCAAGCAGTTGTTCGGACGCCATGTCGGCGTCCAGCCGGTTGGGTGCCCAGCAGCACCAGTCCACCACCAGCAGGGCAAAGCAGACCGCCGCCCAGAGCAGCAGTATCATATAGGTGATTCGTTTTTGTTTTGCGCCGTTTGTTTGCAGCTTTGGCAAGCGGCTCCCCTCCCCTTTTTGGGATAAACTTTATGGCAATACCGCATAATTCTAAGTGCCGATACGGCGAGCGAGGTGCGGCAGATGCTAAGCCAAAAGCGCAGATAATACTTTGTGTATTATCGAGCATTTTGGCAACGCAGATGCCGTGCCGCAGCCGCCGGAGCGGTGCTTAAGCCGTCAGGCGGGAATTGTGCGGTGTTGCCTTATATTATTGTATCGCAAATGGGGCGGGGGTGCAACCACTCCGGCGTTATCCTTCGTCCGCTGCGGGTTCCAACTGACCGGTGGTGTCCAGCTGGATGGCGGAACCGCGCCGCACGGTGGTGCCAACCCGCGGGTACTGGCTGACGACCCGCTCCCCCTGCCCCAGCACATCCGCGGTCAGGGTATACTCGCTCAGCTTTTGGGCGGCGGCTGTGGCTTTCCAGCCGGTCACATCGGGCACGGTGGTAAAATATTTAGCCTGCTCTGCTTCGGTATAGCTGGGCTCGATGCCTAAGCGCGGCAGGCTTTTTTGCAGCACTTCCGCCGCCACGGGGCCGGAAAGCGCGCCGCCGCTGGTGGTCCAGCTGTGGGGTTCATCCAGGCAGATGAGGACTGCGATTTTTGGGTTTTCGATCGGCGCCACTGCCACAAAGCTGGCAATGCGGGCGCGCTCATTCTCGCTGTCCAGCTTTTGGCTGGTGCCGGTTTTGCCGCCCACACGGTAGCCCGCCACGGCACCGTTTTTGCCGGTGCCGGTGGTCACAACGCCCTCCATCAATTCGCGCATGACGGCGCTGGTTTCGGGCCGGATGACCTGCGCTTTTACGGTGGGCTGCACCTGCTGCACGGTATTGCGCTCGGTATCGTGGATGGACTGCACCACATGGGGCTGCCTCAGCTTGCCGCCGTTGACCACCGCGCAGACGGCTGTGATCATTTGCAGATAGCTCACCTTGCTGCTTTGCCCGAAGGAGCAGGAAGCCAGCTCCACCGGGCCCATGCGGTCGGCGGTATAGTATTCGCTGCGCTTGATCTCGCCGGGCAGGTCAATACCGGTTGCGGCGCGCAGGCCAAAGGCGGCAAAGTAATCGCAAAAGTTCTGTTTGCCCAGCCGCGCCCCCACCTGGATAAAGCAGGGGTTGCAGGATACCGCCAGCCCCTGGGCCAGGGTTTCACTGCCATGGATATGCCCGTTTGCGCAGCGGAAATTTGTACCTGCCACATTGATCTTGCCCGCGCAGACAAAGCGGCTGTTCTGCGTGACTGCACCGGTATCCAGTGCCGCAGCGCAGGTGATGAGCTTGAACACACTGCCGGGTTCGTACAAATCGGAAATTGCCTTGTTGCGCCACTGGGCCTGCTGGGCGGTCTGCAAGGCTTTGCTGCGTTCTTCCCCGCTCAGGGCGTTCACCTGCTGGCGGATGGTTTCATCCACAATGGTGCGCGGATCGTTGGGGTCGTAATCCGGCTTGGTGGACATGGCAAGGATCGCGCCGGTATCGACCTCCATCACAATGCCCACCGCACGGGCCGCCACATGATGCTCCGCCACGGCGGCACTGAGCGCACTTTCCAGATAGTGCTGGATGTCCGCCCGGATGGTCAGAGTGATATCATTTCCCGGCACAGCATCCTGCAGGGTACTGTAATGGGTGGGCATATCGTACCCCCAGGCATTTTTTGCAGTCAGGATGGTTCCGTTCCGGCCGGTCAACTGGGCGTCATATTGCAGTTCCAGCCCCCAAAGGCCCTGATTATCCACATCGGTAAAGCCCAGCAGGCAGCCCATAAAGTTGCCCTGCGGGTAAACGCGCTTGGTATCCTGCAAAATCTGGATCCCCTGCGCGTTGTTCTGCGTGCACCAGGCCCGCACGGCGTCCGCCAGATCGGCATCCACCCGGCGGCGGAGCAGGCAGTCGTTGCTGGTGCGCTTGCTCAGCTTTTGCAGGGTAGCGTCATAATCAATATCCAAAATTTCGCTCAGCGCTTTGGCGGCGGGCTGCACCAGCTCATCCGCCAGTTCCCGCGGGGAGGCCCGGATGGTCCAGCAGGTTTTGCTGGCGGCCAGGGTAACGCCATCGGCGGAATAAATTTCGCCGCGGGCGGCGGGCAGCGTGGTATCCCGCAGCTGCTGGGCCGCGGCACGGTTGGCGTAACCGCTGGGGTCCAGTATTTGCAGGGTAAACAGCCGGGCCAGCAGCCCGCCAAAGCACAAAACCGCCACCAGCCCGGCCAGCACACGGGTGCGCCGCCGCATGTGGCGGTTCTGCGCAGGGTAAATGCTGCGCGGTGGGCGGTGGGTCTGTTTCATGGCGGTCTGCCTCCCCCTGTATTTTCTTCCACACACAAGCGTATGTGCTGGCGGGGCGGTTTATCCCGGTTTTGTGCGCCAGTATTGCAAGATTGTTTCCTTGCCGCACTGAAATTGCCCGGTGTTTCACGCTGGATTTTGCCATTAGTCGATATTTGTTTTTCTCTTTTCCCTTTTCCTTCAGAGCAAATTTCGCTCAAGCGCTGTTTTCATCGTTGCTTTTCGTTTCAGATACCCGTGCAAAATCCATTCTTTTTTTGCTTTTTGAAAACGAAATTGCTCATTTGCAAGGACAATATCGTTTCAATTCGCACAGATATTGCTTTTCTGCTTTTCTCGTCTTATAATGATAAACATGTAAATTTTTCGTAAAGCGAATAAGGAGTATCGGGAACGAATGAGCAACACAAAAAGCGCTGAATCCACCCTGTCGGGGCCGATTTTTAACCGCCAGGCATTGGTTCGGCTGATTTTGCCGCTGCTGGCGGAGCAGTTTTTGTCGGTAGCCATGGGCATGGCGGATACCCTTATGGTATCCGGCGTTGGCGAAGCCGCTGTGTCCAGCGTGAGCCTGGTGGACAGCCTGAATATTTTGATCATCCAGATCCTGTCCGCCCTGGCAACTGGCGGCGCGGTCATCAGCAGCCAGTACCTTGGCCGGCGCGATGGTGAAAAAGCCGCCAAAAGCGCCGCACAGCTGTACACCGTTCTTGCGGTCAGCACCATCGCTGTCATGCTGGTCATTCTGGTGCTCAGCCGCCCCATCCTGCGCATTGTTTTCGGCCGCATTGATGACGATGTGATGAGCTTTTCGCAGACCTACTTTTTGATCAGCGCCATCTCCTACCCCTTTATCGGGTTTTACAACGCCGGGGCCGCTTTGTTCCGTGCGCAGGGCAACAGCCGCATTTCCATGCTGGCCAGCCTGGTCATGAACATCATCAATATCTGCTTCAACGCCCTGTTCATTTATGGGCTGGGCATGGGGGTACTGGGCGCTGCGCTGGCCACCCTGCTGGGGCGCGTGTTTGCCGCGGCGTGGGTGTTCTGGCAGCAGCAGCAAATTGAAAACCCGCTCTGCATCCGCCATATTGCGGATATGAAGCCGGACGGCGACCTGATCCGCCGCATCCTTGGCATTGGCATTCCCTCCGGTTTGGAGAACGGCATGTTCCAGATTGGCAAGCTGTGCGTCAGCAGCTTGACTTCCACCCTGGGCACCTCCGCCATTGCGGCCAACGCGGTGGCCAACACCATCAGCGGCATCGCCAACATTCCCGGCAGCACCATGGGCCTTGCCATGATCCCTGTCGTCAGCCGCTGCCTTGGCGCAGGAGACAAAAAGCAGGCCAAGCATTACGCCAAGATGTTTATCCTGATGGCAATGCTCGGTTTGTTCTGCACCAACGCCTGCCTGATTTTTACGATTCCTTACATTGCACGGCTGTTCAGCCTTTCGGATACTGCGCTCAACATGTGCGTTACCGTTATGCACTGGTTCTCTTTGTTCAGCGTTGTCTGCTGGGCTACCAGTTTTACGCTGCCCAACGCCCTGCGCAGCGGCGGCGATGCCCGCTACACCATGACGGTGAGCATTTTCAGCATGTGGCTGTTCCGCGTAATTTTGAGCTACATCTTTGTGCTCAAGCTCAACATGGGGCTGACCGGCGTGTGGTTCGGTATGTTCATTGACTGGATCTGCCGCAGCGTGTTCTTCATGATCCGCTTTGTCAGCAACAAGTGGATGGACCACAACGTAATCTGATACTATTTCTGCTTTAAGGCAGCACCGCACAATTCCCGCCTGACGGCTTAAGCACCGCTCCGGCGGCTGCGGCACGGCATCTGCGTTGCCAAAATGCTCGATAATGTCGGGTTGCGGTACCCGCATCGTGCTTCGGGGGCAAAAGCCCCTCGCACTCTGCGACCGCTGCCCCTGCTTCGGTTCGCTGTTTCCGCCACTGGCGGCGCTCACCTTTGCAGCATCCAGTATTATCTGCGCTTTTGGCTTGGCATCTGCCGCACCTCGCTCACCGTATCGGCACTTAGAATTATGCGGTATTGCCTTAAGTTTCCTTAGCTGACATTCTAAATAACATCAAAAAGCGGCGCAGAGCCGGGCGTTATCTCCTCCGGTTCTGCGCCGTTTTTTTATTTTTATGTGATAATGAACGATTTACAGGATATCCCACTGCACGGGGGTCAGGAACAGCTTTTCCGCCTCGGCACGGTCGGTGGTCTGGCCCAGCACCCACATCAGTTTGACTGCGGTGGCTTCGGGGGTCATATCGTGCGCTTCCAGCACACCGGGCAGGGCTTTGGCCGCGCGGCCAACTTCGTACACGGCAAGGTCGCTGCCCTCATGCGGTACCTGGGTGGTGAACACAGCCAGGTGCCCCGCGCCGCACCAGTCCCGCACGGCGGCAAACATGGCACCATCATCCCCGCCGGGCAGGCCGCCCACGCCAAAGCTTTCCAGCACCAGGGCACGGTAACGGCCCTCCAACATGGGGATGATATCCGCCCGCATGCCCGGCACCAGCCGCAGCACAAACACATTGGGGTCCAGCGCGGTGCTGAACACCGCATGGGTATACTCCGCCGGGCGCTGCAGGAACTGGATCAGGCGGCGGTCCCGGAACATGGCAGTTTCGGGATAATCAATGCTGGAAAACGCGTTAAAACTCTTGGTTCGGGTCTTGCGGGCGCGGGTGCCCAAAATCACCTGATTGTCAAACACGATCTGCACACCCCAGGCATCCGGGTGGCAGGCATAGGCCACGGCGCGCCACAGGTTGTTGCGGGCATCCGTATCGCGGTTATAAATCGATTTCTGGCTGCCGGTCAGCACCACCGGCTTGGGGCTTTTCTGGATCATGTAGCTGAGCGCTGCGGCGGTATAGCCCATCGTGTCCGTGCCATGGGTGATGACAAAACCGTCATAGCGGTCATAGTTTTCCTGCACAGCGGCGGCAATGCCCTGCCACTGTTCGGGGCCCATGTTGGTGGAATCCAGGTTATACAGCTGGATGGCATCAATGCGGCAGAATTCCGCCAGTTCCGGCACGCAGGAAAGCAGCTCTTGCGAGGTGATAGCCGGGGCAAGCCCGCCCGCCGCCGTTGGGCGCGAAGCAATGGTGCCGCCGGTTGCAATCAGCAGGATCGTTCTCATAAATTAGAGTTCTCCTTTTATTTTTCACTGCACGGTGCCTTGGCGCAGGGGCGGGGCACCCTTGTGCATAATATTCATAAGTGCGCTTATTATACCATCTGTGTGCGCGCAAGGCAAACATTTTTTACAGGGGTTGACAAGTGCGGTCTATTGTTATAGACTAGGTTTATAGCAATAGACCAAATGAGAGAAGGAGCACCCCGAAATGGAACAGGATTACCGCCTTGCGGAAGGCGAATACCGCTTTGCCTGCCTGGTGTGGGCCAACGAGCCGCTGGGCAGCGGCCAACTGGTAGCGCTGGCAAATGAAGCCCTTGGCTGGAAGAAAAGCACCACCTATACCGTGCTGAAAAAGCTGTGTGAGCGCGGTATATTACACAATGCAAACGGCACCGTAACGGCACTGGTCAAACAGGCCCAGGTTCAACAGGAAGAAAGCGCCGCCGTCGTGCAAAAAAGCTTTGGTGGCAGCCTGCCCCGCTTTGTGGCCGCTTTTTTGAACACCAGCTCCATCAGCGAGGAAGAAGCCGCCGCCATCCGCGCCATGCTGGATGACGCCCGCCGCCAGGACAGCGACGCCTGAATGCTGCTTGCTTACTGCTTAACGGAAAGGAAAAACGCCATGATGTTCAGCATCCGTTCTTTTGTGCTGTATGCCGTTGGCACCAGTATGTGCGGCGGCCTGCTGGTACTGCTCTGCCTACCGTTGTGCGCGCTGCTGCGCAGGCTGCGGGCACCCAGCAAACTGTTGTGCCTGCTTTGGCTGGCGGTCGGGCTGCGGTTTCTGCTGCCGGGCGGCATCCCGATATCTATCCGGCAGCCGGGCAGCGCGGCCCCCATTCAACAGGCTGGCGCCGTGGTTCAGGCGCTCACCGTGCCCGCGGAACTCCCGGCGCAGGCTTTGCCGGGCGCGGCAGGCAGTGCTCCCCTGCCCGGCAGCATGTTTAACATCTGGGTGGCACTGGCAGCGATCTGGGCTGCCGGGGTAGTGGTTTTACTGGTGCGCGCGGCGGCTGGCTATTGCCGCCTGCGCCGCACGGTGACCCTTGCCTGCAAAACGCCGGATGGCTGCTACACCTGCGCCGCGGTTGCCACGCCGTTCACACTTGGCGTGCTGCGCCCCCGCATTTATATGCCGCAAAGCCTGCAGGGTCCCCCACGCCGTGCGGTACTGCTGCATGAACGCACCCACATCCGCCGGGGTGACCCCATTACCAAGCCGCTGTACTATCTGGCCGCCTGCCTGCACTGGTGGAACCCGCTGGCGTGGCTGGCGTTCCGTCAATTTGAGCAATACATGGAACTTGCCTGTGACGAAGCCGCCATCGGCACCGCTCCCGCTGCCGAGCGCGCTGATTACTGCGAAAGCATTCTGCGCTTTGCCACGGTGCGCCAGATGCCCGGTGCCCTCGCTTTTGGGCAGGGCCAGGTGGCCAAGCGGGTGGCTCACTTGCTGAAATACCGCAAACCCGCCCCGCTGTTGTTAGCCCTTGGCTGTGTGCTGGTTGCGCTGGGCTGCGGTGCCTGCGCCCTGCGGCCCCAGGCGGAAACCATAACACCGCAGGCCGAACCCGTTTCCGCTGCGGCAGAACCCACGCCGGGACCTGCCACTCCTGCTGATGATACGCTGACCAACAGCGCCGCGGAATCCACCGTACAGCCGGAGCAGCCCCAGGCCACGGCAGAGCCGCTGGTTTTTGGCTGGCCGGTGGCGGATTTTCATTACATTGCCCGCTTTGTATCAGACTATCACCGCGGGGCGGATTACAGCGCCACCAAGGGCACGCCGGTGTTGGCGGTGTACGGCGGCACAGTGGCGGTTGCCAACTCCATCCACCCCAGTTACGGCAATCATGTGGTCATCGACCACGGCACCCTGCCGGACGGCCACAGTTACCGCACGCTGTACGCCCACATGGATACCTTGAGCGTGGCCGTTGGCGACACTGTAACCCAAGGCCAGCAGCTTGGCACCGTGGGTTCCACCGGCGCATCAACCGGCAATCACCTGCACCTGGAGCTGTTTGTGGATGGAGCCTTGACCGATACCCGCACGATGATTCCTTACGATAACACCACCTCCCCGGACCTGCATTTGACCACCACGCTGGATTTTATCTGCCCGTTGGAAAGCTACACGGCAATTTCTGCCCTCTTCCGCACCGATGATTCCGATACACCGCCCCACCTTGGCGTGGATTTTGCCGCTGCGGGCGGCACACCGGTCCAGGCTGCGCAGAGCGGCGTTGTGACCCAGGCAGGCTGGGATGATGACCACGGTTACTTTGTAACCATCTACCACGGTGCAAACGCCGCTGCCAACGATGACGGCACTTACCCTGCCAACTATGCCACCAGCTATGCTCACCTGCAAAGCAAGCCCGCCGTGCAGGTGGGGCAGCGGGTCGCGCAGGGGGATGTGATCGGCTATGTGGGCAGCACAGGCAGTTCCACCGGCAACCACCTGCACTTCCAGCTGCTGGTAAACGGCACCCCCGTTGACCCGCTGGCCATGCTGCCGCAATAAGAGAAACCAAATGAAACTGAAAACATTCTATGTACGGGCTGCTGCAGCTGCGGCGGCAGCCCTGCTCTTTTTGTACCCATTCCCCGCCCATGCAGCGGATTCCGCTGCCTTGCAGGGCCAGGTGAGCGCGGCGCAGCGCGAATATGAAAGCGCCGCCAGCACACTGGACAGCATGCAGCAGCAAGCCAGTGACACCCGCCAGCAGGTCAACGACTTGCAAAGCCAAACCGACGCACTGCGCGGCCAACTGGGCTGCATTGTGGCCCAGCTGGAGCAAAGCCGCACCGAGCTGGCCGAAGCCCAGAACCAAGCAACCGCTGCGGCCAAGGCGCTGGAAGAAAAGCAGGCTGCGTTCAGCGCCCGATATGACAGCTGCAAGCAGCAGCTGACCGCCATGCAGCTGCTGAACGAAGGCGGGGAAATCAGCCTGTTGATGCAGGCGGATGATTTGTACGAACTGCTGACCTTTTGGCAGGTGCTGAACGATTTGACCGAGCACAATAAACAGCTGCTGGACGAGTTGGATGCGGAAGCTCAGGCTCTGGACACCCAACGCCAGCAGGCCGAAGCCGCTGCAACGCAGGCCGAACAGGCCGCCCAAGCCCTGCAGGCGCGCCAGGATGAACTGACCCAGACGCAGATCCAGCTGGAACAGGCCTTGCAGCAGGCCAGCACGGAACTGGACAGCCAGCAGGCAGCCGCCGAAGCCCAGGCCGCCGTGACCGAAGAAAAACGCAAGGCCTATGAACAGGCCACCGCTGCGCTGGATGCCTACTTAAAAGCGCAGAGCCAGAAATACCAGGATCCCGCCCGCCATTGCAGTTTGGATTTCACCTGTCCCCTGCCCAGCGTGGGGCGCATCAGCACCTACTTTGGGGAGCCGGATGCTGTATACAACAAGCCGCACACAGGGGCCGACATGCCCGCCGCCAGCGGCACCCTTATTTACGCCGTGGCGGATGGCGTGGTCAGCGCGGCATCCGCCCGGCCCAGTTATGGCAACTGTGTGCAGATCGACCACGGCACCGCGGATGACGGCAGCAGCTATGCCACCCTGTATGCGCACATGTCCAGCTTTTGCGTCAGCGCGGGGCAGACGGTGCATAAGGGCGATGTGATCGGCTATGTGGGCAACACCGGGGATGTGCGCGGTGCCAACGGCGGCTACCACCTGCATTTGGAGCTGCGCATCAACGGCACCCGCACCGACCCGCTGCAATACATCCCGCACTGAACGGTGAATGTCGATTGACCGGCTAACGTACAAAACAAACACACTATGGCTGAACTGCAACACAAAACACCACGCAAACCCCGCCGCACCAACCTGCGCCGGCTGCCCGGCTGGCACAGAACTGGCGAGATTTTTTATGCCGTCGGCTTTTTAACAGAATATTGGCTCATCTGCCTGGGCCGCAAGGCTGCCGCCGCGGCGCACGCTGCGCGGGATGCTGCGCTTTATCTTATCTGGCTGCTGCTTGCCCCGGTGTTGGAGCTGGGGCAGGCATTCTGCACCGCGCTGGCCGGGCCGCACCTGCTGCGGCAGCTGGTGCCATGGCTTGCCCCCTGCGCCGCCGGGGTGATACTTTGGGCTGTGGTTGCCCATGGGCTGAACCTGCACTTTACCCTGCAGGTGGAAGTAAACGGCACCGTGGTTGGCAGCGTTGCCACCGAGCAGAACTTTGATACCGCCCGCGCAGACCTCCAGGCCCGCCTTGCCGCCGCACGGCAGCTGGCGGATTCCGATACCGCCGCCCTGCCGGTGCTGGAGCCAACCTATACCCTGCACATCGGCGGTACCCCCATGACGGAATTGCAGCTGACGGATGCTATTCTGCGCGCCAGCGGCAGCTCCATTGTGGAAGGCACCGCAGTGTATCTGGATGGCAGCCTTGCTTTTGTTACGGTAGAGGGCGACCACCTGCGCTGCTTTTTCAACCAGCTGCAGCGGCCCTGGCGCGCCCCCAGGCAAAGCAATGTGCGCACCGCATTTCTGCACGAGATCCGTCTGGTGGATGGCATCTATCTGGCGGGTTCGGTGCAGCCTTATGGCGAGATCGTTCAGCAGCTGCAAAGCCGCGATCTGCTGCAGGTCAAAACCGTGTACACCCGCGTGTATCAGGAGCCGATCCCCTATGACCAGCAGACGGTGGAACGCAGCGACCTTGGCTTTGGCGTGGTGGAAACCATCCAGCAGGGTGTTGACGGTACCCAGCAGCTGACTGAGGAGGTCACCTATGTGAACGGCGTGCAAACTGCCGCCGAGGTGGTACATATTGATATATTGACCCCCGCAGTGCCGGAGATCACTGCCCGCGGCACCCATCTTGCGCCGGGCATGACGGCGGAGCTGGATGGGTACACCTTCATCTGGCCGGTGCCGCAGTACAAGCATGTAAGCCGCTGGATGGGCGGCAGCGACAACCACAAGGGCGCGGATATTGCCGCGCCGCGCGGCACCCCCATCATTGCCTCAGCCAGCGGCACGGTGGTAACGGCCACCTACCACAACAGCGTTTTCAGCTATGGCAACTATGTCATTCTGGACCACGGGGATGGCTACCGAACCTTGTATGCCCACATGAGCGCTTTTGCCGTCAAGCAGGGCGATGTGGTGCAGCAGGGCCAAATAATTGGCTATGTGGGGGATACCGGGTATTCTTTCGGCTGCCACTGCCACTTTGAAATGTTTGGTCCCGGCGGGCGGTTCAGCGCGCAGCTGCTGTTCCCAACTTTATAGTGCAAGCTTTCCATTTTTATAAAATTTTGCAATCCACTTTACCTTTTCCGTTTTTTGTGTTAGAATCTTAAGTAATTTATGGGGACAATGTCGTCCGCCCTTGTTGGCGGCTGCATTGTTCCCTTTTTTACTTATAATAGAGGTGAATGGTATGGACCGCATTGACCGCAAAATCATTGATATTCTGCAAACAAACGCACGCGCCCCGCTGAAAGAAATTGCCGACCGGGTGTTTTTGTCCTCCCCTGCGGTTTCGGCCCGCATTGCCAAACTGGAAAAAGACGGCGTACTGACCGGCTATCAGGCGCAGGTTGCCCCGCTCAAGCTGGGGCAGCTGGTCAAGGCGTTCATCAACCTGGATATGGACCCCAAGCTCAAGCCGGAGTTTTACCCCTACATCCAAAGCTGCGGCAATGTTGTGGAGTGCAACTGTGTGACCGGCGATTACAGCATGCTGATTGAAGTGCTGTTTGGCACCACGCAGGAGTTGGATACCTTTATCAACCATCTGCAGCAGTTTGGCCGTACCCGCACGCAGATCGTGTTTTCCACCCCGGTGGAGCACCGCGGCCTGCCGGTGAGCGAACCGGAGGAAGAACCGGCGGCGGAAACCTGACTGCCTGTTCCCGCCTTTTCCCATCCCTGCCCTGAATATGGGCGGGGATTTTTTTATTTTACCTGTTGACAGCTGTGTATATTGCGTATATACTGTATATATAGCATATGAACAGTTCAGATTGCAAGGAGGAACACGGCATGGAGCTGTATATCTCCAATTCCGGCCAGGAACCCATTTACGCGCAGATCACCCGGCAGATCAAAGCCAAAATTTTGAACGGCGAATTGCAGCAGGGCGATGCACTGCCCAGCATCCGCCTGTTGGCGAAGGAGCTGCGCATCAGCGTGATCACCACCAAGCGCGCGTATGAGGACCTGGAGGCCGATGGTTTTATTACCACCATGCCGGGGCGCGGCAGCTTTGTTGCGCCGCAAAACCCGGCCCTACACCGGGAGGAAAGCTTAAAACAGATGGAAGAGCACCTGCAGCACGCCATTGATGCCGCGCGGCGCGGCGGCATTACCAAAGACGAAGTGCGCGAAACCCTTGACCTTTTGTGGGAGGAATTATGATGACTGAATCTTTGGCCGCCGCACTGCATGGTGTGGCAAAACATTACCACGGTTTTACCCTTGGCCCGCTGAACTTGGAAATTCCCGCCGGGAGCATTGTTGGTCTGATTGGTGAAAACGGCGCGGGCAAAACCACCCTGCTCAAACTACTGACCGGTGTAAACCGCCCGGATGCCGGCACCGTGGAGCTGCTGAGCGCCACCCCAGATGATGCCGCCGTGCGCGCGAAAATTGGCGTTGTGTTTGAGGATGCCTATTTTTATGAATCGCTGACCCCCGCACAGGTTGGTGCCAGCCTGCGCGGCATATTTGGCCCAGCGTGGGATGCCGGCTATTTCGCCGCTCTGCTGGAGCAGTTCCACCTGCCGCCGAAAAAGAGCATCAAAGAACTCAGCCGCGGCATGCGGATGAAGTTGAACCTTGCCAGCGCTTTGGCCCACCGGCCGGGGCTGCTGGTGCTGGACGAAGCCACCTCCGGGCTGGACCCCGCCGCCCGCAGCGAGATTTTGGATATCCTGCTTGATTTTATCCAGGATGAGCGCCACAGCGTGCTGTTGAGCAGCCACATTACCACCGACCTGGAACAGATCGCCGATACCATTGCCTACCTGCACCACGGGCAGCTGCTGTTTGCCAAAAACAAGGATGACCTGATGGAAGAATACGGCATTCTGCGGTGCAGCCAGCAGGACCTTGACCGCCTGCCGCCGGAGTGGATCGCCGCCACCTGCCGCACCGCCGCCGGCTGCGAAAGCCTGGTACACCCGCGGGTCAGCGTCCTGCGCGCATTGCCCGGTGTGGTATGCGATGCCGCCAGCATTGATGACATTATGCGCCTGACCAGCAAGGAGGGTTAACAATGAAAGGTCTTTTGTGCAAAGACTGGGCCATTTTGGTGAACAGCTACAAGAAAAATTTCCTTATTATGGTTGTGCTTTATCTTGGCATGGCGGTCTGCCTGCATATGGATTACCTGTGCTATGCGCTGGTTGCCGTGTGCGGCGTTTACGCATCCAGCACCATGAATTTTGATGATTCCGCCCACTGGGATACCTATGCCCGCACCATGCCGGTCACACCGGGGCAGGTTGTTGGCTGCAAGTACCTGTTGGGGCTGCTGTTCACTCTGTTTGGCAGCGTTTGCGCCGCGGTGGGGATTTTCCTTGTCGGCCAATACACAGATGTGTTGGAAGCGGCATTCTCGATTCTGGTCATTGCCGCGTTTTTCCTGCTGCTGTTTGCCGTCAACATGCCGTTTTCCTACAAATTCGGCGCAGTGCGTGCCCGCACTTGGGTGTACCTGGTCACATTCTTTGGTGTTTTCCTCATAATTTTTGCCATGGAGCATCTGCCCTATCTGCAGCGTTCTTCCGTCATTTCCCAGCTGGACGCTTTGGGCAATGCCCTCACCGCGCAGCCGGTGCTTTTGTTGCTGCCCTGCGCGGCCGTGCTGCTGCTCTACCTTGGCAGCTGGGCCTTGAGCGTACAAATTTATCAGCGCAAAGAGTTTTGAGGGAATTCCTGGTTCTTTTGCTCGGCGGTAAAAACGCTGAGTGAAAACACGCCGGATCAGGCCGGAACAGCTGAAAATCGGCAATCCGCTATTGACAAACCGGCACCCGTGCGGTAAAATAATCAAGTATTCAATGCGGGTGTCGTACAACGGCTAGTACATCAGCCTTCCAAGCTGGGGACGAGGGTTCGACTCCCTTCACCCGCTCCATATAAAAACAGCGCAGAATCTTTTGGTTCTGCGCTGTTTTTCTGCTCAAGTACCCACTTTCTTTTTTACCCAATACCAAAACAGGCAGTGTCCTTCTCCCCTTTCCGGGAGCGGCACTGCCTGTTTTTATTCTATTAAAGTTTCTTCGGTTCCCTTCTTTTCAAAGAAGGAACAAAACTCCCGTAACTTTACTGCTGCTGTTCCGCGCGCTTTTTGGCGATGGCGGCCAGGGCATCCTTACGGGACAGGTTGATGCGCCCCTGCTGGTCGATGTCGGTTACCATAACGATGATGGGATCGCCCACGGCAACAACATCTTCCACATGCTCTACACGGTGGTCGTCCAGCTTGGAGATGTGAACCAGACCTTCCTTGCCCGGGGCAATCTCAACAAATGCGCCAAAGTTCATCAGGCGGGTCACGCGGCCCTTGTAGATAGCGCCCACTTCGGGATCTTCCACAATGGTCTTGATGGTGGAAATCGCGCGCTTGGCGTCGTCCTGATCCACAGCGGAGATAAAGACGTGGCCGTCCTCCTCAATGTCGATCTTGCAGTTGAAGTTGGCGCACATTTCCTGAATGACCTTGCCGCCCTTACCGATGACGTCCTTGATCTTGTCAACGGGGATTTGCATGCTGAACATCTTGGGTGCATACTTGGAAAGCTCTGCGCGCGGCTCGGCAATGCAGGGCTTGATGATCTCGTCCAGGATGAACAGGCGGCCCTTGCGGCACTTTTCCAGTGCTTCGGCCACAATATCATAGGTCAGGCCGTCCACCTTAATATCCATCTGGATAGCGGTAATACCGCGGCGGGTGCCGCCAACCTTAAAGTCCATATCGCCGTGGAAGTCCTCCACGCCCTGGATATCCAGCATGGTCATCCAGCGGCCGCCGTGCAGCGGGTCGCCATCGGTGATCAGGCCGCAGGAGATACCGGCAACCGGTGCCTTGATGGGCACACCAGCATCCATCAGGGCCAGGGTGGAAGCGCAAATAGAAGCCTGAGAGGTGGAGCCGTTGGAGCTCATGATTTCAGAAACGGTACGGATGGTGTACGGGAACTCTTCCATGCTGGGCAGCACGGGGATCAGGGCACGCTCCGCCAGGTTGCCGTGGCCGATCTCGCGGCGGCCGGGGCTGCGGGGTGCGCGGGCTTCGCCGGTGGAGTACGGCGGCATGTTATAGTGATGGATGTAGCGCTTGAGCGGGGTGTCGGACAGGTCGTCCATCATCTGGGCATCTTTGGTGGAGCCCAAGGTGCAGATGGTCAGGGCCTGGGTCTGGCCGCGGGTGAACAGGCCGGAGCCGTGCACACGGGGCAGCACACCAACTTCGGCGGCCAGCGGGCGGATCTCATTGATGCCGCGGCCGTCAACACGCTTGCCTTCTTCCAGCAGCCAGGTGCGCACAACCTTCTTCTGCAGCTTATAGCTGATCAGATCCAGGTCGGCGGCGTTCAGTTCGGGGTGTTCCTCGGCAATAGCATCCATGATGGGCAGCATGGCGGCATCGCGGACATTTTTGTCATCGGTGTTCATGGCAGCCTTGACATCTTCCAGATGCTTGGCGTACACATCCGCCAACAGAGCATGGTCCAGTTCCACCGGGGTAAAGCTCTTCTTCGGCTTGCCGATCTCTGCAACAATGCCGTTCATAAAGGTGAGCAGCTTTTTGATTTCCTCATGGCCAGCCTTGATGGCATCCATCATGACCTCTTCGGTCACTTCGTTGGCGCCGGCTTCAATCATGACGATCTTTTCCATGCTGGCAGCCAGGGTCAGGGCCAGGTCAGAGCGCTCGCGCTGCTCCTTGGTGGGGTTCAGCACGATCTCGCCGTCCACATAGCCGACTGCCACGCCGCCGATGGGGCCATTCCAGGGGATATCCGACATGGCAATGGCGAGAGACGCGCCGTTCATACCGGCAATCTCAGGGGAGCAGTCCGGGTCAAGGCTCATCACAGTCATGGTCACGCAGACATCGTTGCGCATATCCTTGGGGAACAGCGGGCGGATGGGGCGGTCAACCACGCGGGAGGACAGGATGGCGTGTTCACCGGGGCGGCCTTCGCGGCGCATAAAGGAGCCGGGAATGCGGCCGGCGGCGTACAGCTTTTCTTCAAATTCCACGCTCAGGGGGAAGAAATCCACCCCTTCACGCGGCTTTTCGCTCATGGTAACATTGCACAGCACGCAGGTTTCGCCATAGCGGATCATTGCGCTGCCATTGGCAAGGCCGCAGAGCTTGCCGGTTTCCACCACAAACGGGCGGCCGGCAAAAGTTGTTTCAAACTTGCGGTAGTTGGGGAAGGTTGCCTTACGGGATGCAAATTCCAGTGCCATAGTAATTCTCCTTCTGATATAATTTTTGATACCTGGTGGGAATATGCGGTTCAGGCAGCCCCATGCTTTGAGCAATAAATCCAGCGGCGGAACGGTTGTTTTGCTCCGGCGTTCGATTTACTGCACAAACCATGCGGGCGGCCAAAAACATTAAGTTAGGAGGTAGGAGGGAGGAGTTAGGAGTTACAGCACTGACCAAAGGTACCGCACATTACATTGTAAAAGGCAGTGGGATATAATGGACTGGCAGCGGTGGCCAGAGTGCCAAAGTACCGTTCTTCTCCCTCGGGGTCCTAAGGCAACACTGCACAATTCCCGCCTTGCGGCTTAAGCACCGCTCCGGCAGCTGCGGCACGGCATC
>ERZ1026880.185-NODE-185-length-35421-cov-59.709636_pt1 | contig 35421 bp, 32 predicted proteins | sample MGYA00380170_ERZ1026880 | MGnify/ENA primary metagenome ERZ1026880 (study PRJEB33269, sample SAMEA4719806) | human gut metagenome | biome: human-associated habitat; feature: organic feature; material: feces | place: Cameroon | collected 2013-10 ...
GTAATATATTTTTGTTTTCGACTGTTTGGCTTATCTGGAATAGTCATTTTAAGCTGGCCACTTGCCAGTAGAGGATTCAAATATTTTCTTGTAAAATAAGTGAGATTTCGATAACCAATAAACGAGCAAATTTCCTGTTTGCTTTTTTCTGTTATACAAAAATCCAAGACTGCGTGTAGGATGTCCTGTGATTTATCTTGATCACTAACTTGGTCATAATCTTGGTCACTGACTAAGTCTCCCTGCCTCATTTGTCCGGATACTCAATCCTGAAATAATCCAGCACCTTCTTAAATCGGTCCTGCGCGGTCAGGCAGGTGTCACGAAGATAGCCTTTTTCGTTTCTCCACTCGCGCAAACCGCAGTAATAGTATATTTTCAAATCATCACTGATGATGAACGGAACAATGTTGTGCCGCAAACATTCCTTGAACAGGAGAAGCCGACCGACTCTTCCGTTTCCGTCTTGAAACGGGTGGATGCTTTCAAAGCGATAGTGGAATTCCAGCAGATCGTCAAAGCTCTTTTCGGAAATTGCGTTATACTCTGTAAGCAGCTTACGCATCTCACAGGCAACATGATCCGGCTGTGTGGTTTCTTTCCCGCCCACTTCGTTCGGAAATTTCTTATATTCTCCGACAGCAAACCAATCCAGTCGGGAAGCGGAGGTACCGCCCTTGAGAACGGCGTGCAGCTGTTTGATAAAGGCTTCGCTTGGAGCATAGGAGAGACTGTCAATCACCATGTCGATACATTTGAAATGGTTGGCTGTTTCCATGATATCGTCGACCTTCATGGCTCCTTCGGTAACGCCGATGGTATTCGTTTCAAAAATATATCTCGTCTGGTCATGGGTGAGACAGCTTCCCTCGATGTGGTTGGAGTTATAGGTCAGGTCAATCTGAATTTTATGGTAGATGCCGCCAGATAACCGCACGGCTTTTTCTTTCTTCAATATATCCGCGAGAGTTTTGGGCGTTTCTGTACGTTTGTTGATGCGCTCCGGCTTTTGTGCGTTTTCCGGCAGCTGCCAGGTTTTTCCCTTTCGCACGGCACCATGGATTTTTCCATCGGCACAATAACCGCGTACACTGCGCTCGGATACACCCCATTTTTTGGCAGCTTCGGTCACGGAAAGATAATTGATCATCTTTGTCCTCACTTTCTCACCAGAATAGTATATCACCATATCGGCAAAAATATAAAATAGAAAGAGATAAAACACTTTGTTTTTGCCGATCCTGGGGAAGTTTCTTACATAATGTATCAGCAGAAGCCATACGAGTGTTTCCTGTGTAGTAAAAGTTTGGTCGCTGATACTTTACAGGAGCCCGGATTAGAGATGCATCCGGGCGGCGGAAATAATCCCTGTGGAGCAAAAGAGGAAGATAGAGATGCATCCAGCCGGGGCAAAATAATCCCTGTGGAACAGAAAAGCAAGATAGAGATGCATCCGGCCGGCGGAAATAATCCCTGTGTAACAAAAGAGGAAGGCAGGGATGCATCCGACCGGCCGAAATAATCTCTGTGGAGCAAAAGAGGAAGATAGAGATGCATCCGACCGGGGCAAAATAATCCCTGTGGAAGAAAAGAGCAAGATAGAGATGAATCCGGGCGGCGGAAGTAATCCCTGTGGAACAAAAGAGCAAGATAGAGATGCGTTCGGCCGGCGGAAATAATCCCTGTGGAGCAAAAGAGCAAGATAGAGATGCATTCGACCGGCGGAAATAATCCCTGTGGAAGAAAAGAGCAAGCTGGGGATGAATCCGACCGGTGGAAATAATCCCTGTGGAAGAAAAGAGCAAGATAGAGATGCATTCGGCCGGTGGAAATCATCCCTGTTGAGCAAAAGAGCAAGATAGAGATGCGTTCGGCCGGCGGAAATAATCCCTGTGGAGCAAAAGAGGAAGATAGAGATGCATCCGTGCGGCGTAAATAATCCCTGCCGTGCAGATAAGCACGACAGGGATTATTTCCGGTATCGCAGTTGTTTTCGAATTATACTTCAAGAATGACGGCCTGATATCCCTCCAGCACAATCTCATTTCCGTCTGTCTTAAGCTGCGGGAGATTGTTCAGCACGATCTTCCTGATTTCTGCCGGGAGCGTCAGGGTCTGCGGCTGTGTCTTGTAGTTGCCGATGACGAGCAGCGTCTGGTCAGCAGATTTCCGGTAGTAGGCCATCACGCGGTCCTGATCCTCGAAGACCGGAACCAGTTCGCCGTATACGACGGTTTCGGCATAAGCCGGGTCCTTTCGCAGGGCCAGCAGGCGGCGGTAGTACTGGTAAACGGAATCCGGATCCTTCTTCTGGCTCTCCAGATTGATCTCTGTATAATTGCGGTTTACCCTCAGCCAGGGCGTACCGGTCGTAAAGCCTGCGTTTTCGGAAGCATCCCACTGGAACGGAGTGCGGGCGTTGTCACGGCTGACGCGGTTGACTGCCTTGAGGGCAGCGTCAGGCGTAAGACCGGCATTCAAAGCTACCTGGTACTCATCGAGCGTTGAAATGTCATCGACCTCCTCGATCGACTGGAATTTCACATTTTCCATCCCGATTTCCTGACCCTGATAGATAAACGGAAGGCCGCGGAGCATGATATTCATTGTGGCAAGCAGCTTTTTCGCTGCGGGGGTGCATTCTCCCTCCGGAATATAGCGGGAAACGCCGCGCGGTTCGTCGTGATTTTCGATGATATTGGAGAGCATGCCGATGTCGCCGATCTTTTTCTGGCTGGCGAAGCAGCAGCTGCGGTAGTCATTCGGGGTGATCGGAGTCTGATCGTACCAGCCCTTTTCACTGCTGCCGAAGATGGTCTCGTTGAAATCGAACATCGTGGAGAAGTATCCGTTGTCGCCGATGAAGGCCGGAATATCCTCCGGCTTTTCATTGAAGACCTCGCCGGCCGTAAATGCGCCGTGCGGAAGGAAGGTGCGGTCACGCATCTCTCCCAGAAAATCGCCGACGCCGATGGCGTGCTTCAGCATTTCAACCGGATTGCACATGCCGTCTGCGCGGTCTGCCGGATAATCCTGCCACGGAAGTGCCTTCTTGATGTTGATGATCGCATCGATGCGGAAGCCGGCAAGCCCCTTGTCGAGCCACCAGTTGATCATTTTGTAAACTTCCTCACGAAGCTCCGGATTTTCCCAGTTCAGGTCCGGCTGCTTTTTGTGGAACAGGTGCAGGTAACATTTGTCCGGATGCCCCGGGAGCGGCTCCCAGACACTGCCGCCGAAGTAGGAGCGCCAGTTGCAGGGCAGCTTTCCGTCCGGGCAGTCTTCGATGTAAAAATACTTTCCGTACTTGCCGTCCGGATCCTCACAGGCCTTTTGAAACCATTCGTGCTCATCGGAGCAGTGATTGACAACGAGATCCATCAGGATGTACATGTCGCGCTTTTTGGCCTCGGCGATCAGATGGTCCATGTCGTCCATTGTGCCAAAGCGCGGGTCGATGCTGTAATAATCGGAAATATCGTAGCCCTGATCGGCAAGCGGAGAGCAGTAGATCGGGGAGAGCCAGATAATATCGATGCCGAGCTCCTTGAGATCATCGAGCTTGCTGATGATGCCGGGGAGATCACCGATGCCGTCTCCGTTGGAATCATAGAAGCTCTTCGGGTAGATCTGATAGGCTGTTTTTGTGTGCCACCATTTTTTCTGCATAGTTCAAATACCTCTCTTTGATAAGCTGTCTTCGTTTTATAAGGATGCCTTCGTTTCCGCCATACTCTGCTTGCGGAACTGCAGCGGTGTAAGCTGGGTCGTTTTTTTGAATTCCTTCATAAAATGTCCGAGATTGTTGAAGCCGCTCTCCAGGCAGACCTCCGTGACGGGCAGCTCCGTCGTGCGCAGCAGCGTTGCCGCATGGCGGATGCGGAAGTCATTGATGTAGGAAACCGGTGTTTTGCCGAGTGCTTTTTTGAAGAAACGGCAGAAATACTGCTCATTCATTCCGGCCAGCGCTGCTGCTCTCCAAGAGTAAGGGAATGCTGGTAGTTCTCGCGGATGTAGCTGATTACGGTCTTCAGAAGCTCCACGCGAGGGTTGTGCACCGGCTCGTTCGAGGTGAGCAGAGCATGCTCTGCGAGAATTCCGAGAATTCCAAGAAGCGCCGCCTTGACCTGTAGCTGCGAAACAGGACTTTCGATGGTAAACTGATCCAGCTGATTTCGGTTTTCCCGGAGAAAGACCGAGCGGATCCGGAAGAATTCCTGCTGGATTTCCGGAAAGGCCGGATGCTCAGGTCCAAGGAAAGCAGGAAACGAAAGCTTATGCTCTGCCAGTGGAAGCAGAAATTGTTCCTGCGCCGGATCCGGCGCAGCGAAGGTGAGCAGGTCAGGGGAGAAGACAACAGCCTGTTCACGGTACCGGTCCGAATCGGAGGTCAGTGCATGCAGCTCTCCGCTGTTGATAAAGCAGAAGCAGGGGCTGTCAAGATGAGTCAGCGCCATATTGATTTCCACCTGATAAGAGTCCTCCTCAAGATAAATAATCTCGATGGGCTCGTGCCAGTGGTGCTTGACCGTAAATGGAAGGCCAGGCGGATTGCCAGCACGCACCGCCTGGTAAAATGCACATGGAAAGCTGAAGCTCCCATGCTGCCTTGCTTCCTTTAAGGAAGAAGGAAGCTGACTGCTTGTTTCTGTTTTCATTTCTGAAGAATGACGCGCGCCTCGTACGGCTGCAGCGTTCCGGCCTTATGTGTTTTGTAGTTGGAGATCAGCTCCGTGGCAGCCGGATCCTCGCAAAGGTCACAGGCCTGTTCCTGATCGGTAAAATTGCAGGCAACGGTCAGTACCTGTCCGTCCAGAAGGCGCCGGTAAGCGTAAATGGTCTCACTGTCCTCGAGAAGCCCCTCAAATTTGCCATAGACAATGACAGGAAGCGTGTGACGCAGCCGGATCAGCTCCTGATAATAATGGAAAACGGAATCCGGATCGGAAACGGAAGCCCGGGCATTGATCTCACGATAGTTCGGGTTTACGTTGATCCAGGGGGTGCCGGTTGTAAAGCCTGCATTCGGGGAGTCGTCCCACTGCATCGGAGTGCGGGCATTGTCGCGGCTGATTTCCTTGAGATAACGCATCATATCCTCGGCTGTTACCAGTCCGCTGTCCACATACTGATGGAAGGCATGAATGCTCTCGATGTCGCGGTAGTCCTCCAGCCTGTCAAAGTAAGCGTTTGTCATGCCGAGCTCCTCGCCCTGGTAAACATATGGCGTACCCTTTAACATGTGCAGGCAGGTGGCAATCATTTTGGCGGAAACAACGCGGTACTGTTCGGAGTCGTTTGCAAAACGGGAGACAACGCGCGGTTGGTCATGATTATCAAGGAAAAGGCTGTTCCATGCCTTGCCCTCCAGCTCGTACTGCCATTTGTTCATGATGCGGCGGAAGTCTGTCAGCTTCGGCTTCTGATCCGTCCATTTCCCGATCGGGCCCTTTACAAGCTCTACATGCTCAAACTGGAAGACCATTCCCAGCTCGGTTCCCTCATTGTTTGCGTATTTCTGTGCCTCTTCGATTGTTACACCTGCGGCTTCGCCAACGGTGAGCAGATCGTAATGGGAGAGGACGCGCCGGTTCATTTCCTGAAGATATTCGTGGACATGAGGGCCGTTGCATACATAGGGACCAAAGCTTCCATACAATCCGTCTTCGACCGGTCCGTCCGGAAAGGCCGGATCCTTGGAAATCATGCTGATGACATCCATGCGGAAGCCATCGATTCCCTTCTCGCACCACCAGTTCATCATATCGAATACTTCATCGCGGACCTTGGGATTTTCCCAGTTCAGATCCGGCTGCTTTCTGGAAAAGCAGTGCAGATAGTACATGCCGGTCTGCTCGTCAAACTCCCACGCGGAACCGCCGAAGCAGGCTCCCCAGTTGTTTGGCTCCTTCCCATCCCTCGGCTCCTTCCAGATGTAATAATCGCGGTGCGGATTCTCTCTGGAGCTGCGGCTCTCGATAAACCATGCATGCTCATCGGAGGTGTGGTTCACAACAAGATCCATGACAATCCGGATGTGATGACGGTGTGCCTCTGCAAGCAGACGGTCAAAATCCTCCATGGTACCGAAATCATCCATGATATCGCGGTAATCGGAAATATCGTAGCCGTTGTCATCATTCGGCGATTTGTAAACCGGAGACAGCCAGATCACGTCAATTCCGAGCGTCTCCAGGTAATCCAGATGTGCGGTGATTCCATTCAGATCACCGATGCCGTCACCGTTGCTGTCCGCGAAGCTGCGGGGATAAATCTGATAAATTACGGATTCCTTCCACCATGCTCTTTTCTCTTCTGCCATTGCGTTTCCCCCTTTTTTGTATGGCTGCTTTTTGTGTCGGTTTTTTGCCGGAAAATGCCGGAATCATTTCACTTTATCATCTGCTACTATAATTGGATCGGGCATGAAAATCTACTGCTAATGTGACAGAAAACTACGGTATTTTGACCTGTTGGCTGCTCTTGGTTGGAAAGCAGTTCACTTTCGGTATAATGGAAAGGTAATCAGGAAAAGAAGAGAGCCTGGTCTATGATAAGATGGGGATGAGAACCAAGGAAAGACAGATGGAGTATATCCTGTAAGGGGAGGGGACCTTTCACTATGAGAAAAACAATTGCAATTCTTCTGACACTGATGACACTGCTTGCCGCAGGCTGCGGCAGCAAGCCTGCGGAGACTCCGGACGAATCAAAGGCTCCTGCCTTTGCGTCTGCGGTGGATCTCTATACGCAGATCTGGGATACGCTCGGCGAGGACAGGCAGTTTCCGGCGGCCGGCGGCGATGCGGAGCACGAGGCGGAGGCCCCTGCGAAATTTGCGCTGACAAAGGAGAACAAGGAGACCTTTGAGTATCTTCTTCATGTCACGGATGATCTTTATGACATGCTGGATGACGATGCGGCAACTCTGCAGCATATGATGAATACCAACACCTTCAGCTCCGCAGCGGTAAAGCTCAAGGATCCTTCCGCGGCAGAGGCGTTTGCCGCGGCCTATAAGACTGCGGTGCAGGAGCAGCAGTGGATGTGCGGCTTTCCGGACAAGGTAGTTGTGATCTCTGTGGACGATTATGTGATTATGGCATACGGCTATGAGGACATCATAAACGATCTCGTGGATGCCTGCAGCGTGGTTGCTCCTGGGTCCAGGGTTCTGGTCGATGCACCTGCAGTCCTTGATTGAAGTTCTTGATTGAAATGTTTGATTTCATGTAGAAGGGATCGTCTGCTTCCATGCTCTTTTCAAGCATCCCCTTTTTATACTGGTTTCTGCCCTGCGTGGTGCTTTTTTATTTCGCCGCACCCAGGGGGCTGAAGAATACGGTTCTGCTTCTTTCCAGCCTTTTTTTCTATGGCTGGGGAGAGCCGGTTTATGTCCTTTGGATGCTGCTTGCCATTGTCATGGCCTATCTGTCCGGTCTTCTGATCGAACGTTTTCGCGGCACTCTGCGTCTGGCAAGGATCTTTCTTGTACTTTCCGTCTCCTTCAGCCTTGCCATGCTGGGATATTTCAAATACGCGGATTTCTTTATCCGCAATTTCAATGCAGTGACAGGCTTGTCTGTGCCGCTGCTGCGCATGGCGCTTCCCATCGGAATCAGCTTCTATACCTTTCAGATCCTCAGCTACACCGTGGATGTTTACAGAGGAGCGGTTCGCGCGCAGAAGAACTTCATTGACCTTGCGGCGTATGTCGCTCTCTTTCCGCAGCTGATCGCAGGTCCCATTGTCCGGTATTCGGACATCGCAGAGCAGCTGAAGGAGCGCAGGCACACACTGGAGAAGACGACGGCCGGGATGCGCCGTTTTATCCTGGGACTTGGGAAAAAAGTCCTGATTGCCAATCTGCTTGGCGAGCTGTGCAGCGTATTCCGGGAGTCCAATGACAAATCGGTGCTGTTTTTCTGGTTTTACGCCGCGGCATATGCTCTTCATGTGTATTTTGATTTTTCCGGCTACAGCGATATGGCAATCGGGCTCGGCAGAATATTCGGCTTTGAGTTCCGGGAGAATTTCAATTACCCGTTTATTTCGAAGAGTATCACAGAGTTCTGGCGCCGCTGGCATATGTCGCTTGGCTCGTGGTTTCGGGATTATGTCTATATTCCCCTCGGAGGAAACCGGGTCAGCGCTCCCCGGCATCTGTTCAATATTCTGGTTGTGTGGATGCTGACCGGCTTCTGGCACGGCGCTGCCTGGAATTTTGTGATCTGGGGACTGTATTTTGCAGGACTGCTCATTCTGGAAAAAATATGGCTTTTAAAATACCTGGAAGGGATGCCTGTGATCGGGCACCTTTATGTGACGGCGGCAGCGGCGGTGAGCTTTGTCATTTTCGATGCGCCGGATCTGCAGCAGGCCTTTTCTTATCTGAAGGCGATGTTCGGAGGAAGCGGATATCCACTTCTTTCGCCGGAGTTTCTTTATTATTTCCGGAGCTACCTCGTGGTTTTTGTCATTGCCATGATCGGAGCAACACCTCTTCCCGCAAAGCTGTGCGGCCGGATCCGGCAGACGGCTGCGGGAGAAAACGGTATGACCATTGCGGAGCCTCTGGCGCTTGTCGCGCTGCTTCTTGTCTGCACGGCGTTTCTCGTGGACGGCTCCTACAATCCATTCCTGTATTTCAGATTTTAGCGGGATCGTTCAGAAGGAAAACTCAGGGGAAAAATATTCAGAAGGGAACATTCAGAAGGGAACATTCAGAGAAATGAGAGGCTTTGCGGAAAAACGGAAAAGAAAACAGCAGGGGAGCATCCTCAGCGCTGCCGTGATCGGCGTTGTTTATGCGGGACTGACGCTTGCGGCCTGGTTTTCGCCGGAAAAGGAATTCTCCGACAGTGAAAGAAGAAAGCTCGCGCAGCTCCCGGAGCTTTCCTGTGCGGCAATTTCGGACGGAAGCTTTATGAAGGACTTTGAGAACTATGCACAGGACCAGTTTCCTCTTCGGAATTCGTTTCGCAGGCTGAAGGCGGTTACGACTTATGATGTGCTTGGCCAGCTCGACAATCACGGAATCTATGTGAAGAACGGATACGCTGCGAAGCTGGAATATCCGTTGAATACGGATTCGATTGCTCATGCCGCGGATCGATTCGGATACATTTATGAGAAGTATCTTGCGGGCAAGCCGGTGAATGTTTACCTTTCGCTTGTTCCGGACAAAAGTTTTTTTCTTGCGAAGGAGAATGGATATCTCTCCATGAATTATGAGGAGCTGTTTCGCCTCATGCAGGAGCAGATGAGCTATGCGGAATACATCGATATCACAGGAACGCTGGAGCTTGCAGATTATTATAAAACGGATGTCCACTGGCGGCAGGAGAGACTGCAGGATACCGCGGCGGTGCTTGCAAAAGGGCTGGGAGCGTCCCTTTCCGGGGAAGCTTCCTATACGAAGCAGGCACTGGATCTGCCGTTTTATGGCGTTTACTGCGGGCAGTCGGCACTTCTCCTGCCTGCGGAAACCATGTATTATCTAACCGGTGATGTTCTGGATGATTGTGTGGTGACCAATTACGAGGATGGTACGACAGGCGGAATTTATAATATGGACAAGGCGGCCGGCAAGGATCCGTACGAAATGTTTCTTTCCGGGCCCCGTTCTCTCATCACGATTGAGAATCCGGACTGTGAATCGGGCAAAGAGCTGATTATTTTCCGGGACTCGTTTGCAAGCAGCATCGCACCGCTTCTTGCAGAGGCGTATGCCAGAATTACGCTGGTCGATATCCGGTATCTGCGGTCGGATTTTCTGGACCGGTTTATCGGGTTCGAGGATCAGGACGTTTTGTTTCTTTACAGTACCTCGGTTCTCAATCACAGTGAGACACTGACGTAAGGGGGCTTTACGAAAGGAACGACTTATGATAAAAATTGCTTTTTTTGACGTTGACGGCACCCTTCTTAAGTTTGGAAACAAGGAGCTGTCGGAGAAAACAAGGAAGGCTTTGCTGGCGCTTCAGAGAAACCACGTTCTTCTTTGCATGGCAACGGGTCGGAGCAATCCGGTGGTTCCTCATTTTCGGGGAGTAGAATTTGATGTTCTGCTGACCTTTAACGGCTCGTATGTGAGGGCGGGAGAAGAGGTCCTGTTCAAAAATCCGCTGGATGCAAAGGACAAGCAGCGCATTCTTCAGAATCTGAAGGACATGAACCGCGCAATTGCGATCAGCAATGAGGATTTCATTGTCACCAACGGCACGGAACCGGATCTGGAGCAGTATTTTGCATTCGGAAATGAAACGATCCATATCGTCGACGATTTTGATGAGCGCTGCAAGGGCGATATTTATCAGATTATGTGTGCCTGCCGGAAACCGGAATACGATCAGGTTCTGGAGGGAACGGACAAGATCCGGATCACTGCATGGTGGGAGAATGCGGTGGATATCATTCCGAAGAACGGCGGAAAGGGAAATGCGGTCCAGGCGGTGCTTCGGCACTATGGCTTTTCCAGAGAGGAAGCCCTTGCATTCGGCGATGGTCAGAACGATATCGAAATGCTGGAAGCGGTTGGCACAGGGGTTGCCATGGGAAATGCCAGGGATGAGGTGAAGGAGAGAGCAGACGATATCTGCAGATCCGTGGAAGAGGACGGCGTCTATTACTATTGTCTGGAGCATCATTTGATTGAGGAGAAGTAACATGAAACAGCATAACAGCAGAAGTTCTTTTTCAGGAAAAATCGGCTTTGTACTCGCGGCAGCAGGAGCTTCGGTGGGACTTGGAAATATCTGGAGATTTCCGTATCTTGCGGCAAAATACGGCGGCGGTATTTTTCTTGTCGTTTATATTCTTCTGGCACTGACCTTCGGCTATACGATGATTGTCGCGGAGACATCGCTTGGGCGTCTTACGAAAAAGAGTCCGGTGGGAGCCTATTCGTCCTTCGGCTCCTCAAGGGTGCTTTTGGCGGGCGGATGGATCAATGCCGTCATTCCCATTCTTATTGTCCCTTATTATTCGGTTATCGGCGGCTGGGTCGTCAATTATCTTGTTGATTATCTTTCCGGCAAAACGCAGGAGGTTGCTGCCGACGGATATTTTTCCGCATTCATTTCAGACGGGCTTTCGGTGGAGCTTTGCTTCGTGGTCTTTTCCCTGATCGTGCTGGTGATTATCTATGCCGGTGTGCAGAACGGAATTGAACGCGTATCCAGGTTCATGATGCCGATTCTTGTTGTTTTATCGGTGGTCATTGCCATCTATTCCATTACACGGCCCGGAGCGCTTGACGGGGTAAAATACTTTCTGGTTCCGAACCCGGCCAATTTCTCCTGGATGACGGTTGTGACGGCGATGGGGCAGATGTTTTATTCGCTGTCGATTGCCATGGGCATTCTGATTACCTTCGGCTCCTATATGAAAAAGGATACCTCCATTGAGGAATCTGCGGAGCAGGTAGAGATCTTTGATACCGCGATTGCAATTATGGCGGGACTGATGATCATCCCGGCCGTGTTCGCGTTTTCCGGCGGAGATGCCGAGGCGCTGCAGGCGGGGCCGGCCCTTATGTTTATTACGATTCCGAAGGTGTTTGCGAGTATGGGACTTGGCACGGTGACAGGCTGCATGTTCTTTCTGCTGGTTCTTTTTGCGGCGCTCACCAGCTCGATCGCCCTGACGGAGAGCGCCGTGTCGACGTTTGAGGATGAGTTCAAATGGAGCAGAAGGAAGGCAACCACGGTGATCGGTGTCATCACCATAGCGCTTGGAAGTCTGTCCGCTCTTGGATACGGACCACTCGCCGATGTCACCGTCATCGGAATGCAGTTTCTGGATTTCTTCGATTTTCTTACCAATACGGTTATGATGCCGATTGCGGCGATTGCGACCTGTCTTCTGATTTCGAAAGTGGTCGGAGTGCAGAGGATCGAAGAAGAGGTGATGCAGAACGGGGGAAAATTCCGCAGAAAAAAGATTTTCTGCTTCATGATCCGGTATCTGTGCCCTGTTTTTGCAGGAATCATTTTGTTAAGCTCCATCGCCAATGCATTTGGATGGATTTCCATGTGAGCTTTGACCGGAGGGCAGGATGAGATGAAGAATTATATTCTGGAGGTGTGCGCAGACAGTGTGGAATCCGCATTATCCGCAAGGGCCGGAGGTGCAACCCGGCTGGAGCTGTGCGCGAATCTTGTTATCGGCGGAACAACGCCGGGATACGAGCTGTTTGAACAGGTGAAGAAGGAAACGGGGCTTCCGATTCGGGTTCTGATCCGTCCGAGATTCGGAGATTTTCTGTACTCGGAGTATGAATATCAGCAGATGCTCTGCGATGTCCGTCATTTCGCAGAGGCGGGAGCGGACGGTGTTGTCATTGGAAGTCTGAATGCGGATGGTACGCTGAATGAGACGCAGATGCGTGGTCTGGTCCGGGCAGCAGGCGGCTGCGGAATCACGCTGCACCGTGCGTTCGATGTCTGCAAGGATCCCTTTGCAGCGCTGCAGAAGGCGGCGGAGCTGGGAGTTGATACGATTCTGACCTCCGGGCAGGAGGCTGGCTGCATGCAGGGAAGAGAGCTGATCCGGCGGCTGATATGTGCGGCGGAACACGGTGCCTGGAACGGAAGGGAAACTTCCGCGGCCCAAAGGCAGATGACGATTCTGGTCGGCGCTGGTGTCGTTTCTTCCAATATAAAGGAAATCGCTATGACAACCGGTGCGCATGCCTTTCACATGTCCGGGAAAAAGCTCATGGACAGCGGGATGCGTTACCGGAATGAGCGTGTGCATATGGGAATCGAAGGACTGAGTGAATTTGAGCTTTATCGCACGGATGAGGAAGAGATCCGGCGTGCTTCCCGGATTCTGCAGGCGATCGGTGAGGAAGAGACGGAAGAATCGCTCGGTACCGGAAGGAAGGTGGGAAAGGAATGAAAATTCTGGTCAGCGCCTGCCTGCTTGGAGAGAAGTGCAAGTACAACGGCGGCAGCAATTATAATCAGAGGGTCTGTGATTTTGTGAAGGGATGCGAGGTGATCCCGGTCTGTCCGGAGGTTCTGGGCGGTTTGCCGACGCCGAGGACTCCATCGGAGATTGCGGGCGGAGTTGTCCGGAACAGGGAAGGTGTCAGCGTCGACCGGGAGTTTCGGACAGGTGCGGAAAAGGCACTGGAAATCGCAAAACGCCATCACGCAGAGCTTGCGATTCTGCAGTCAAGAAGCCCCAGCTGCGGCGTGAAGGAAATCTATGACGGAACGTTTTCCGGGAAGAAAATTCCGGGGCAGGGCATTTTTGCCGGGATGCTGATCCGGGAAGGAATCCGGGTGCTGGATGCGGAGGACGTGCCAGAGGCAGAAAGCGGAGGAACAGGTTTATGAACATCACAGTTTATCTCGGAGCAAACGAGGGAAACGATCCGAACCTGAAGAAAGCGGTGCAGGAGCTTGGCACCTGGATCGGAAAGAGCGGGAATGCGCTTGTTTACGGAGGATCGAAATCGGGCCTGATGGGGGCAATCGCGGACAGCGTTCTGTGTGCCGGAGGCAGGGTGACCGGCGTCGAGCCGCAGTTCTTTATCGAAAGCGAAGTGCAGCACGACGGACTGACAGAGCTGATCGTCACGAAGGATATGACGGAGCGGAAAAGGAAGATGATCGAGCTGGGGGATGCGTTCATCGCTTTTCCGGGAGGAACGGGGACACTGGAAGAAATCTCAGAGGTGATGTCCATGGTTTCCCTGAAGCACCTGCAGGCTCCGTGCATTCTCTATAATCTGAACGGCTACTACGACAGTCTGAAGGCACTTCTCAATCACATGATTGCCATGGGGCTGTCATCTGAAGAGCGACAGGAGGGAATTTATTTTGCCGGGAACCTGGAAGAGGTTACGGGAATTCTGAAATTGACGTAAAACGAAGCCTGACGCGCAGTCAATATGCAGCCTGACGCGCGGAAGAATAATAACCAAGGGGTGAAAAGGAGGGCAAAACAAAAATGAAACGGGGGATGAAGCGCACAGCGGCTCTTGTGGGGAGAGTGCTGGGCATTGTGCTTGCAGTCTTTGTGCTGCTGATTGTTGTGCTTACGGTGACGGAACACACACCGGAGCCGGAGGAAGAGCTTGTCATCACGAACGTGCAGGAAAAGGAGGTGAAGCCGGGAGAGTCATTCTCGGTGCTTACCTGGAACATCGGATACGGGGCGCTCGGAGACAATGCGGATTTCTTCATGGACGGTGGGAAGATGGTCAGCTCCGCGAGCAAGGAGCGTGTACAGCAGAACATGGGCGGAATCGCCGGTGTCCTGAAGGAGCTGCAGCCGGAGGTTGTTTTTCTGCAGGAGGTGGATCTTGATTCCAAACGGTCCCATTCTATCAACGAGCAGCGCTTTCTGGAGCAGAAGCTGAACGGATACTGTGATTCGTTTGCGGCAAATTATAAGGTTCTGTATGTTCCGTATCCCGTTCCGCCGATTGGAAAGGTGGAGTGCGGACTGGTTACGTTCTCACAGTATCGGGTAGTGGATGCGGTCAGAGTGGCGCTCCCGTGTCCCTTTCACTATCCGGTCCGCATTGCAAATCCGAAGAGATGCGTCATGGTAAACCGCATTCCGGTGGATGGGAGCGACAAGTATCTCGTGCTTGTCAATCTTCACCTGGAAGCCTACGATGACGGAGAAGGCAAGCTGGCACAGACGAAAATGCTGAGTGATCTCCTGCAGAAGGAGGTTGAGAAGGGCAATTACGTCATTGCCTCCGGTGACTTCAATCAGAGCTTTTCGAACGTGGATACCAGTGCATATCCGATTCTGGATGAGGATCTGTGGGCACCGGGCAGCATTGATGTGACGGAATTTGGAGACGACCTGACCTTCTATACAGATAACAAAGAGCCGTCCTGCAGATCGCTGGACCGGCCCTATGCCGGAGCGGATCATGAGAATTTCCAGTACTATCTGATCGACGGATTCATTGTTTCCTCCAACATCCGTGTGGAATCGGTGGAGACGATGAATTACGAATTTGCATATTCCGATCACAATCCGGTCCGGATGACGGTTACGCTGGAATAAAGCCGGAACAGATTTCGAAGCAGCATAGTGATATTGAGCGGCAGGGCACCTGTCTCTGATGTGTGGCAGTCAAAGCGGAACAACAGCTTAGACGTTTCACATCAGGGACAGGTCTTTTGATGGGAAGAAAACGCAAAAAACTTTACGAAATATGACCATTTCGATGATGCGATTCAGAATATAATCATGAATATGAAAGAAATATAGTAAATATGAGACGCGACGGACGACGCGGATCTGTCACGAAACAGGACAAGTGGCAGGAAGGAGCGCCGATGAAGGAGAAAAAAGTTATTGATTATAAGAGGACGTATCGAAGCATCCGGACGGACTGGAAGAGATGCGCCCTGTACATTATTGTACTGATTCTTCTTGCGTTTCTGTTTCTGTGGGCATATACGGATGATCTGACGAAAGAAATCTGCAGATTTTGTGCGAAGGTATTAAGCAGGCAGGTGCCCGGGATGCAGGTGTGGACCTTTTCCGAAACATATCCCTTATTCGGACGGGTGCATTACCTGGGTGCGAGAACGGTATTGCCGGGAGCGCAGAAAAGCCTGATTCATGCAGGGGTTTCCCTTGCAGTGATCCTGATTCTGGCCGGATTTCGGAAAACAAACCGTCCGATTATCATCTATCTCATCCTGAACGGGGCCATTCATCTTGTCAACAGCCTCTGGTTTTTCTTTGGCGAAGCGTATTTCCCCTATTCCCTGACGGACTATTCCAGACTTTACATGCTTCAGGAGCTGGGAATCTGGACCATGTTTTTTGTGATGACGGTGATGATCACCGGAGTGATGGGAAACAAGGGACTTCCTTATAAGCTTCTTACCGTTCTTGCGGTGATGCTGTATTCCATTGTCTTCGGAACCGTCCGCTACATGGTGTTCTTATATTTCCTGTACCGGTTTTCCATGATCTACATGGCGCTGTTTTATTTCATGATCGGGCCGATGTTTGATTTCTTATATCTGGTAATGATTTATGCCGTGTTTGTAAATCGCATGATCGGCGTCTATGACTCCCGAAAAGGAAAGGAGGCGTGGAAATGGTTATAGCGATAATGAAGGGCTACATCATATTTGTGATTATTCTGATGCTGCTGTACACGGCGAGACATTTCTACTTCACGCTTGTGAGGTTCCTTGGGAAGCAGCGCCTGTATTACAACGATATCCTGACCAGCAGATTGAAAACCGTTTCGGTTCTGATTCCCATGCACAATGAGGAACAGGTGCTGTCCAATGTCCTGAACGCACTTCTGGAATGCGATTACGACAGGGACAGGCTTGAGATCATTCCGATCAATGACAATTCGACCGACAAAACGAAGGAAATGCTGGAGGAGTATCACAGAAAATACGAGTTCATCCGTCCTCTGCACAGGGACTGCAGGGAGAGAGGAAAGCCGGTCGGCCTGAACGATGCGATGAAGCTGGCAAAGGGGGAAATCATCATTGTTTTTGATGCGGATTACCGTCCTGCCAGGAACATGCTGAAGCAGATTGCGGTTGCCTTTGAGGATCCGCAGGTCGGTGCGGTCATGGGAAGAGTCATTCCCTACAACACCAATAAGAATATGCTGACAAGACTGATCAATCTGGAGCGGTCCGGCGGGTATCAGGTCGATCAGCAGGCCCGCTATAATCTCAGAGCCATTCCTCAGTACGGGGGAACGGTGGGAGGCTTCCGGAAGGACTTCCTTCTGGAGACCGGCGGGTTCAATCCCAAGGTTCTTGCGGAAGATACCGAGCTTACCTATCGCCTGTTTACCAGCGGGTGGAAGGTAGTATATGCCAATTCTGCCGAATGCTATGAGGAATCTCCGGAAAACTGGAAGGTGAGAGGACGGCAGATCCGCCGTTGGTCCAGAGGACACAACGAGGTGCTGTTCCGATATCTGATTCCGACGATTGTGACCCCTCACCTTGGAGTTTTTCAGAAGATTGACGGTCTGTTTCTTCTGTTTATCTATTCCGTGCCGGTTTTCCTGCTGATCGGATGGATGGTATCTCTGGGACTTTTTTTCCTCGGAGAAATGCAGCTCTTCAGTGGCTGGTGGGTCATTCTGTTTCTTGGAGTCTACAATTCTCTCGGAAACTTTGCACCGTTTTTTGAAATCGGGATGTCCCTTGTTCTGGATGGTCTTATGGGCGAAGCTCTGCTTCTGCCGCTGATGATGTTCAACTTCTTTTTCTATATGTGGAACATCTCCCTTGGCTTCTGGGATGCCGTTGTGGACATCATTACCGGAAGAGGCGTGAAATGGGATAAGACCGTTCGGTTTGCCGTGCAGGGAAAGGAGGAAGGCAAATGAGTGTATGGATTTTGCTCTTTCTCTGTATGATGACGCTGCCTCTTGTGGCTGCGATGCTTCATTGCGGACTGAAACAGGGAAAGGTTCTGAAAATCCGCCAGGATTATGTCCGGAATGCCCGATATTTCGGAAAACGCTTTGCGGAGCTGATTGAGAAGGCGCTGCCTGACATGAAGGATGGCGTGATTACGCTTTCCCGCAAAGAAGAGGTGCTGGAGAGCCGGGAAGGTCAGACTTTTCCGGAGAAGGATGTGGAAAAGCTGGTCCTTGCAAGAGAATCGGCGTTTTGCCCGAAGGAAAGCGGGCTTTCCTTTCACAAGGAAATCTACAGTGAGAAGGATGCGCTGTTTGTACAGGAGGATATGTACCTGCGCGCGGTTTACAGTAAGAAACGGATTCTTTTTGGAAACGGGGTACGGCTCCTTCGCTGGGCGGACGCAGAAGAAGCGGTTGTCATCTATGACGGCTGCGAGCTGGGAAGAAGAGTATCCAGTGGAAATCAGCTGGTGATCGGGTTTGACAACACCTTCCAGAGCCTGTACGCGCCGGTGATCCGGATCGGACAGCGCCCGGAGGATCCGGATGATTTTCTGGAAACGCGCGATTTCCGGATCTTCCGTCTGCCGGTCATCACCGACGTGGAATTCAACCGGCACTACATCCACGATGACATGATTTCGGAAAGCGGAACGGTTCCTTACACAATTATCTCGAGAGGCGACGTAAAGGTCATTGAGAACCTGATACTTCAGGGAGACATTCACAGTGACGGCGCGGTGCGGATCATGGAGGGCGCTGTGGTTCTGGGAAATATCTTTGCGGAGAAGGATGTCCTTCTGGAGAGAAATACCAGTGTTCTGGGGAATGTTTTTACGCAGGGAAATGTCATCCTGGAAGAGGGGGCAAGCGTCGGACAGCCGGATAAAATAAGCTCGGTCATTGCGCGTGACGGGATCCGCTTCCAGGGCAGAAACTATGTGTTCGGTTATGTGGCTGCGGAGGGAGGCGGAAGCGTTCTGAAGGCGGACCGGGAGGCGGCGAAGGAATATATTTTCCCGAAGGAGACCGTGCACAGGGCGATACTTACCTTCCGTGATCTGGATGAGTATCTGGGAGTCGACATGCAGGGCTTCCGGCTGGATCTGCATCTTAAGGAGGCGGTCATTCCGGACGGAGCAGCTGCCATTCCCGCGAGTCAGTTCTTCGGCTGCCGAAATCTGGGACGCGTCCGGCTTCCGAAAACCATTTCGGTCATTTCGGATTATGCTTTTGCGGACTGCATCGGATTGCAGCTTCAGGGTGACTTTGCAGAACTTTTGCTGAAAAAGATCGGGACGTCTGCGTTTGAAAACTGCAGGAAGCTTACGTTTTCCGCTCTTCCCGATTCACTGGAGGAAATCGGGGGAGCGGCCTTTGCCGGCTGCACCATGCTGCAGAAGCTGATTTTCCCGGACGATGCCATGCTGAAGCGGGTTGGAGATCATGCCTTCCGGGACTGCACGAGTCTGGAGAAGGTTTTTCTTCCGGACGGCGTGGAATATGTGGGAGTCAGCGCCTTTTTGGGCTGCTGCTCTCTGGAGGAAATTTCCATGTCCGTGAATATCAAGGAGCAGCGGGGAATCGCGGAGTTGAAGGAAATCTGCCCGAAGGCGAGGATCATCTTCCGGCCTGTGAAGAAGAATGACGCTCCGGGAAGCATGCCGGATGCCGGGGACGAAAGCGGAAAGGAGTCAGAGAATGAAACTGGGTAAAACAGCAAAGCTGCTGCTTCTTTTCCTCCTTCTGCTGGGACTTGGGGGCTTCCTTGTGATCCTTCAGAACGGACTGGAGAAGCTTCAGAGGCTGCCGGAGGAGAAGGTGTATTATCCGGAGACAAGAGATTTGTATAACGGCTTCGGACTTCGGGGAAAACGGAAACTGTCCGGGCAGATTCTCGTGGAGAGTGAGGAACAGGTGATTTATACCGATCGCATTCTGAAGCTCGGGAAGCTCCAGAAGGAGCAGATTCCGTATACCGCCGGAATGGCAGGTGCGCTTGCTGAGAAAACAGGATGCGAGATCTATGTGATGCCGGTGCCGGAACGGGTGGTTCTGGAGAAAGGATATGAAGACCAAAAGGCAGAGTATTCCGGGTGGATCACAGAGCTGCAGGAAGCGCTTCCGGAAGACACGATGCTTCTGGATCCTCTTCCGGAGCTTGAAAAGCACCCTGACGAGTATCTGTATTTCCGGACGGAGAACAACTGGACAATGCGGGGAGCATTTTACGGCGCACAGACGGCTCTCCGGGCGCTTGGAATGGAGGAGGAGAATCTGAATGCCTACCGGGAATATGCCTTTGGAAGCTTTAACGGAAATCTGATGCACAGGGCCGCAAGTACCTGTACGGATGATTCGCTGAAGAAGTCGATCCGGAGCATGGAAGGCGACGTCTTTTATATCTATATTAAGGGATCCAATCCAAATCGCGAGGAGATCACGCTGGAGAGCAGAAGCGGCGGAATCCGGACCCTGAAGCGGCCCACGATTCAGTTCATCAGGAACGGAGTCAATGCAGTGATTGCATCGAATTATTTACACAGCGTGGTGGAAGGACGAGGCAAGGGAAACCGGGAAGGAAATCTGCTTCTTGTCACGGATTCCAAAGGAAAGATGATGATCTCTGTTCTTTCGGAGGTTTTTGATCAGGTTTACGTCTCCAATATTGATGAGGACTCGGACTTTGCCGGGAATCTGGAGAAGACGATTCGGGAACACGACATTGAGGTGATTCTCTGGGCACAGGACGCAGCGGAAATGGGAAGGTCCTCCTACATGAGGGCATTGAATCCGCTTCTGAAGGAAGGAGGAATGCCGGATGCGTGAGCTCATACTGAAGGGTTTTGATTTATTTCTGGATAAAACGCATTCCGCAGGAAAACTTTCCATCAGTCCTGAGATCACGGAGACCGTTTTTCTGGTACTTGGTTTTCTTCTTGTTTTTGCTGGGGCGAAGCTGTACCGCCTGGTGATTTCCCTGGTAATGTTCATCGGAGCCACGCTTTTGTTCTGCACGCTGCTGGACGGAAGAGCTGGATGGGGAACCATCGTGACAGCATTTACGATCCTGGGCTGCCTGCTTGGATTTATGGCTTTTTCATGGAAAACCGCGGATTCCATCCTCTTTGCCGGGATGGCTGCTGCGGCAGCTGCATGGCTGTGGCATCCGTCCCTGTGGGCACCGCTTGTTTTCGGCGTAGCCGCCGCGGCGGCTGCCGGATTTTTCCCTCTGGAGGGAGCAATCCTGGCTGCAACGGCAGCAGGAGGAATCCTTCTCTGGGAAGCCGGGGTGAACTACGCTGCATTATTTGCAGCCTGCGGATTTCTGCTTCAGGTACTTCTTTTTGAACGGAAATCAGAAAGGGGACAGCGGATATGGAAACGGTTTTTCGCAAAGAAATCAAATACCTGATCAGCCGAAGAACCGCTCTTTGGCTGCAGCAGCGGCTGGATCCCATCATGGAGCGTGACAGCCATGGAGATCAGGGACAATATTTTATCCGGTCCCAGTATTATGACTCGCTGGATGATCGGGATTTGTGGGATAACCTTGACGGTCTGTATGAGAAAAGAAAAATCCGGCTGCGCATCTATTCCCTGTCAGATTCCATTGTGAAGCTGGAATTCAAGTGCAAGATGGGACTCGACGGCGTGAAGTATTCACTCCCGATCAAAAGGGAGGAGGCCCTTTTGATGGAGCAGGGAGATGCTTCCTTTCTGCTGGGCTATGATTCGGAGCTTGCGATGAGACTGTACCTTCGGATCACGCAGGGGTGTTATCGCCCGAAAACGATTATTGACTACCAGAGACTCGCATTTGCTTACCCTGCGGGGGATGTAAGAATCACCTTTGATACGGATATCCGGGGTGCCATATATCCGTACGGTCTGTTTGAGGATGTGGGAAATGTCGCAGTCGGAAGCACGGAGCGTGTTCTGATGGAAGTGAAATACACCGGCTTTCTGCCGGATAAGATTGCAGAGCTTCTGGCGGCTGCTGATGCGCTGCCGCAAAATCACAGCAAATATTCCAGAGCAAGGATGATGAACGGGGGAAATGAACGATGAGAGAGTTTATTGTGGAAAATCTGACCAACACCGAAGCACTGAGCGTGACGGTGATCCTGATGAACAATGTGATCGCGCTGATTGCCGCATTTTTTATCATGTTCACCTACAAAATATCTTATACGGGACCTGCATACAGCCGGAAGTTTAATATCTCCATTGGCTCCATTACGATCATCACGGCAATGATCATGAGCATCATCAGCAACAACATAGCGCTTTCCCTTGGTATGGTGGGTGCGCTTTCCATCATTCGCTTCCGTACCGCGGTGAAGGATGTGAGAGATGCGACATACATTTTCTGGGCGATTGCGGCAGGCATCGGCTGCGGGGTTTCCCAGTACGCGCTGATCGTGATCGGTTCTGCATTTCTGCTCCTGTTCCTGGTGCTTACCAGAAAGGGCTTTGTGACCTGCAGCAAGCTGATGGTGGTTCAGGCGGATGCAGGAAGTCTTCATAAGGTGGAGGCGGCAGTGGATACCTTCTTTTCCGGAAAGGTGCGTGCTTCCATGCGGAATGTCACAGAGACGAGCTGTGAGCTTGTCTACACCATCGGAGAAGGTCTTCTGGAAAAGGCTGCCAAAGACAACCAGATGGATATTTCCGAGAAGCTGATCAAAATCGATGGCGTGAAGCGGGTCAATGTGGTGGATCAGAAGGATGAGCTCTCGCAGTAACGGGTACATGAAAACGAGGTGCTGCCATGAAGGCAATGAAACGGATTCTGCTATGCATTCTGATGATCATGGTTCTGGGGGGAGTCTCCATAGCCGGAAACTCGGTTGTGAAATCAGAAACAACAACCAGGGAAAACCAAAGGACCTCGATCACGAAGGAGGAGCGGAAGGAGTGGGATGCGCCGGACCAGGAGGTCTTGGACTACTACGGACTCGGGGAGTTTCGGACGACGCTTCCTGTGATTTACATGAATACCAAAGGACAGCAGGTTCTGAAGGAAAATGTGATTATGGGGAACCTGGCTGTTCTGGAAGCAAACGGGAAGGACCAGTCCATTTACTCGGTGCCGAATTCGCTGCATCGTGCCGCCATCAAATACCGGGGAGCCTCCTCCTATACTCAGTTTGACAAGAAGCAGTACCGCATCAAGTTCTTCAAAGATCAGAAGGAGAAGGCCAAGGACGTTTCGCTGGTCGGAATGGGGGAAAACAGCGAGTGGGTCCTGAACGGTCCTTATCTGGACAAGACGTTAATCCGGAACAAGCTGGTTTATGATCTTGCCAGAGAGCTGAACGGCTGGGCTCCGGATTCCAGGTTTGCAGAGCTGTTTACGGATGGGAAGTATCAGGGCGTATATCTGGTGGTTGAGCCTGTGACGAACGGAGCAAGCAGGCTGCGGCTTGGCAAATTCGGCCTGCTTTCCGGGGAAACGGCCTATATTGTGAACAGGGATCGCGACGATACGGAAGAGGAGGAGCTTCTGACCTACGGGAAGACGGCAGGGTTTACGAAAAACTCCGTGTATCTGAGCTATCCATCGAGGAAAAAGGTGACGGAGAAGCAGAAGGAGTACGTCCGGCAGGACCTTTCGACGTTTGAACAGGCACTGTACGGCGAGGACTTTCTGGATCCGTACACGGGCTATGCCGCATACATTGACTGGGACAACTGGGTGGATTATTTCATCATCAATGAATTTGCCATGAATTATGACGCCGGGAATCTGTCCACCTATGCGTACAAGGAACTTGGCGGAAAGCTACAGCTTGCTGTGTGGGATTTTAACAATGCCTTTGACAATTATCAGGGATTCCGGGCAGAAACCGATGCGCTGCAGACAGCGGACAATTCCTGGTTTGAGAGACTGTGGCAGGATCCTTCCTTTCGGGAAAGCGTCTGCAGGAGATATCAGGAGCTTCGGAAAACCACGCTCTCCGAGGAGCATATCTTTGAGAGAATTGCCGCATGTGAACAGGAGCTGGAAGGAGCAGCGGAGAGAAACTTCGCCGTGTGGGGATATTCGTTTGAGGAAAGTCTTCTGGTCGGCAGCAGTCCGGACGGAGGTTCAAGAAATTTGAACAGCTATGAGGAAGCAAAGGAGCAGCTGAAGAATACGATCCGGGAACGCCTGAAATTCCTGGATGCAGAGCTGGGAGGGGATTCGGAATGAAAAAGGTAATGATGGTATTCGGAACAAGACCGGAAGCGATTAAGATGTGTCCTCTTGTCCTGGAGCTTCGGAAAAGTCAGAAGCTGGAGACGATTGTCTGTGTCTCCGGACAGCACCGGGAAATGCTGAAGCAGGTGCTTGATATCTTCGGCGTCGTTCCGGATTATGACCTGGATATTATGAAGCAGGGGCAGGATCTGACGGATGTGACGACCGCAATTCTTATGGGAATGCGCGAGATTCTCCGGGTAGAACAACCGGATATCATACTGGTGCACGGAGATACCACAACGGCCTTTGCCGCAGCACTCGCTGCCTTCTATCAGCAGATTCCGATCGGTCACGTGGAGGCGGGACTTCGGACCTATCAGATGAATTCTCCCTATCCGGAGGAATTCAACCGGCAGGCGGTAGGTCTGATCGCGCAGCTTCACTTTGCTCCGACGAAGAAGGCCGCGGAGGCGCTGCATCGGGAGGGAAAGGACCCGGAAACCGTTTTCGTTACCGGAAACACAGGGATTGATGCGCTGCAATATACCGTGCGCACGGATTTTTCCAGTCCGGAGCTGGAATGGGCAAAGGGAAGCCGCCTTGTTACGGTGACTGCACACCGGCGTGAGAATCTCGGAGAGCCGATGCGCGAGATGTTCCGTGCGATCCGGAGAATCGCAGAGGAATTTCCGGATGTCAAGGTCATCTATCCGGTTCACATGAATCCGAAGGTTCGCCTGCTTGCAAAAGAGGAGCTTGGCGGATGTGACCGGATCCGCCTGATCGAGCCGCTGGATGTGGTGGAATTCCACAACCTGATGAAGGCGAGCTATCTGATCATGACAGACAGCGGCGGAATTCAGGAGGAGGCACCGGCACTCGGAAAGCCGGTTCTGGTTATGCGCGATACCACGGAGCGTCCGGAGGGAGTTGCGGCGGGAACCCTGAAGCTGACGGGAACCGGAACGGAAGCAATCTACCGGGAATGCAGACGCCTTCTGACAGATCAGGAGCTGTACCGGAAGATGAGCGAAGCGAAGAATCCTTACGGCGACGGAACAGCCAGCAGGCAAATTCGGGAAATTTTAGAAAAAAGCAAATTTATGAAATTATAGATCATTGTTGACAGAATAGTGAGAAACCGGTATCATAGCGCTTGCTGATTTTTGCAGGACACCGGTGAAAAATGATTTGCGCAGATGGAAGAGGAGCTGCAGTGTTTTGAGGCACGCAGCTCTTATTTTATGCAGAATAACGGAAAAAACAGTGGACAAACCGCAAAACTGCTGTTAAGGTGTATATGGACTGATAAAATTTTGCTAAAATTTTGATGCAAAATGTGATGCAGAGAGCCTGCGAAACCGCACGGAAGAAGCATCGAAATATACAGATTGCGAGGAGGGGAAACACCAGATGAAGGAATTTACGTATGTCATCAAGGATGAAATCGGACTGCACGCAAGACCGGCAGGACTGCTGGTGAAGGAAGCGAAGAAGTTCGAGAGCGCGGTGACGCTGGAGTGCAAGGGCAAGACCGCAGCGGCAACGAAGCTGATTGCGATCATGGGCATGGGCGTGAAGCAGAACGATGAGGTTCACGTGCAGGCAGAGGGACCCGATGAGGATGCTGCAGCAGAAGCACTGGAGAAATTCTTCCAGGAGAATCTCTGATTCCCGGTGAATGCAGGTGTCTGAGAATTCAGGGGGATTTTCAGGATCGCTGATTGACCGGATTCCCGCAGAGAGCTGCGGAAGAAAAGGGGAACATGGAACAGTATGCTGGAAAGTCCGTGTACAAAGGCACGGCAATCGGTCCCATCAATGTTTTGAAAAAGAAGGACGGTCTCGTCAAGAGAACGCATATCACGCAGGCGGAGGAAGAACTGAAACGCCTGGAAGCCGCAAAGGAACTTACGCTCGAGCAGCTCGGCAGGCTTTATGAGAAAGCCCTGCAGGAGGTCGGCGAGGTGAATGCGGCTATTTTTGAGGTTCATCAGATGATGCTCGAGGACGATGACTATCAGGAAGCCATTCAGTCCATGATTCAGAACGAGCAGGTGAACGCCGAGTATGCCGTGGCAGTGACCGGGGACAATTTTGCCGAGATGTTTGCAGGCATGGATGATGAGTACATGCAGGCAAGATCCGCAGATGTGAAGGATATCTCCAATCGCCTGATCCGGAACCTGAGCGGCGAAGAGCAGTTTGACTGGGACAGCATGGAGCCATCCATTATCGTTGCGGACGATCTGACGCCGAGCGAGACCGTGCAGATGGATAAGAGCAGGATTCTGGCCTTTGTCACGGTGCATGGCTCAACAAATTCGCACACGGCGATTCTTGCCAGAATGATGAACATTCCGGCACTGATCGGTGTGCAGCTTGATCTGGAGGCGCTCCGGAACGGAACGACTGCCATTGTAGACGGCAGAAATGCGGTATTTTATGTGGATCCGGATGAGAGTCAGCTGAATGCCGCAAAGGAAATGCAGCAGAAGGAGCTGGAGCAGAGGGAGCTTCTTGCGAGCTACAAGGGGCGCGAGTCGGTGACAAAGAGCGGGAAGAAGATTCATGTCTATGCGAACATCGGCAGTGTGTCCGATGTGGCATATGCGGTTGAGAACGATGCGGAGGGCATTGGACTGTTCCGCAGTGAGTTCCTGTACATCGGCAGAGATGCGCTTCCGGATGAGACGGAGCAGTTCAATGCCTACCGGCAGGTGCTTCAGACGATGGCAGGTAAGAAGGTGGTCATCCGAACCCTTGATATCGGAGCGGACAAGAACGCAGATTATCTTGAGCTTGGAGAGGAAGCAAATCCTGCAATGGGATATCGCGCAATACGGATCTGCCTGAAGCAGCCGGATATTTTCAGGACGCAGCTGAGAGCGCTTCTTCGCGCGGCGAAATATGGCAATCTCTCCGTCATGTATCCCATGATCATTTCCGTAGAGGAAGTGAAGAAGATCCGGGAGATTGTGGATGAGGTTGCAAGAGAGCTGGAGCAGGAAGGAATCCCTTATGCGATCCCGGAGCAGGGAATCATGGTGGAGACACCGGCAGCGGTCATGATGAGCGAGGAGCTCGCAGAGCTGGTGGATTTCTTCAGCATCGGAACCAACGATCTGACGCAGTACACGCTTGCAATCGACCGGCAGAACGAGAGGCTGGATGATTTCTACAATCCGCATCACGAAGCGGTTCTCCGGATGATTCAGATGACGATTGACGGAGCACACAAGGCCGGTAAGTGGGTCGGTATCTGCGGAGAACTGGGGGCAGATCCTGAGCTTACGGAACGCTTTGTACGGATGGGAATTGATGAGCTCAGCGTTGCACCGTCGATGGTGCTTGGAACCCGCAGCAGAATCTGCGGGATGGAGTAATCCGGCAAAAGGGGATGGCCGGATACACGGCAAGGGGAAATTCGTCTTAAATAAATGCCGCAAGGGGGCGGCAGAAGGGGCAAGCAATGAGAATATACAAGGGAAAAGATTATGCAGATATGAGCCGTAAAGCGGCGAATATCATTTCCGCACAGGTGATTATGAAGCCGGACTGCGTGCTGGGACTGGCAACAGGCTCCACGCCGATCGGTCTTTACCAGCAGCTTGTTGCGTGGTACGAAAAGGGTGATCTTGACTTCTCTGAGGTCCGGACGGTGAATCTGGATGAGTACAAGGGACTCAGCCGCGAGAACGATCAGAGCTATTATTATTTCATGCATCACAATCTGTTTGATCACGTCAATCTTCCGGCTGAGAATTCACATCTTCCGAACGGAATGGAGCCGGATTCGGACAAGGAGTGCAGGAGATATTCCGAGCTGATCCGCTCCATGGGCGGAGTCGATCTGCAGCTTCTCGGAATCGGGCATAACGGCCACATCGGATTCAATGAGCCCGGGGATGCGTTCGACAACGACGTTCACTGCGTGGATCTGACACAGTCCACCATTGAAGCGAACAAGAGATTTTTCGCATCTGCGGACGATGTTCCGAAGCAGGCCTATACCATGGGAATCAAGACCATCATGCAGGCGAAGAAGATCCTGATCGTAGCAAGCGGAGAGGACAAGGCCGACATCGTAAGAGACGCCTTCTTTGGTCCGATTACACCGAAGGTTCCCGCATCTGTTCTGCAGCTGCACAATGATGTCACTCTGGTAGCGGATGAGGCGGCACTGAGTAAGATTTAAGGACAGAAATCATGATCATTAAGAATGCAAATATTTTTACAGCAGAACACAGATTCGCAAAGGGCGATGCTGCAGTTGCAGACGGCAGATTTGCAGATCCCTCGGATTGGAAGGAAGAGAACGGACAGGTTCTGGATGCAGAAGGCCTGTATATGATCCCGGGGCTTGTGGACATTCATTTCCACGGCTGTATGGGTGCAGACATGTGCGACGGAACCAAAGAGGCTCTTGATGTCATCACGAAGTATGAAGCCTCCATCGGTGTGACATCAGTCTGCCCGGCTACGATGACGATTGCCAAAGAGGAGCTCCGGAGGGTCATGAAGAACGCCGGAGATTACGAATACAACGGCGGCTCGCATCTTGTCGGCATCAATATGGAGGGACCCTTCATCAGCCCCGCGAAGAAGGGGGCACAGGCAGCAGAGAACATTCTGCACTGTGACTATGATTTCTTCCGTGAGCTGCAGAGTGCGGCAAAGGGCCTGATCAAGCTTGTGGATCTTGCGCCGGAAGAGCCGGGAGCCATGGAGTTTATTGAGAAAGCCAAGGACGAAACGGTAATTTCCATTGCGCATACCGCTGCCGACTATGATACGGCAAAGGAAGCCATTGAGCGCGGTGCTTCTCATGCAACGCATCTGTATAACGCCATGCCGCCTTTCACCCACAGAAATCCGGGCGTGATCGGAGCGGTCAGAGATTCTGATAAATGTCATGCGGAGCTGATCTGCGATGGTGTGCATATCCATCCGTCGGTGATTCGTGCGACATTCGCAATGTTCGGAGCAGAGCGCATGATTCTGATCAGTGACAGCATGCGGGCAACCGGACTGGAGGACGGAGAGTATACACTTGGCGGACAGCCGGTAACGGTAAAGGGAAATCTTGCAACGCTGCATGACGGTACCATTGCCGGATCTGCAACCAATCTGATGGATTGTGTACGCTTTGTGGTCCGCGAAGCGGGCATCTCTCTGGAGGATGCCGTGATGTGTGCAACGGAGAATCCCGCAAAGGAAATCGGCATCTTTGAGGAAGCAGGAAGCATCACGGTGGGAAAGAGAGCAGATTTCGTGCTTCTGGATAAGGATCTCAACATTGTGAGCGTCTACATCGATGGAAGGGAGATAGCATGTTAGGACTTTTCAAGGGAAAGACAAAAGGTAATTTTATCTACGCACCCTGTAAGGGAGAGGTGGTTGCTCTGGAGGATGTTCCGGACCCGGCCTTCTCCGAAAAGGTACTGGGAGACGGCTTTGCGGTGATCCCCGCCGAGGGAAAGATCTATGCCCCGGCAGACGGAGAGGTGACGATGGTTTTCGATACCCGTCATGCGGTTACGCTGACCAGTGCACAGGGAGCAGAGATTCTGATCCATATCGGACTCGATACCGTTACTCTGAAGGGGGAGCCCTTTACCGCACATGTTGCGGCAGGTGATCACGTAAAAAAAGGCGATCTTCTGATGGATGTGGATCTGGATAAGATCAAGGCTGCCGGACTGAATATCATTACTCCGGTCCTGATCTGCAACACAGATGATTATAAGGAAATCAGTCTTCAGAAGAAGGGCGACGCCACTTTGGAGGATGCCGTTCTGAAGCTCACATAATCATCTGCATCACACAGGTAGCTGACTGGAGAAATCCAGTTAAGTGTATACACTATTTTAAGGAGGGGAGAAATATGAAATTTCTTCAAAAGCTGGGGAAAGCGTTGATGCTTCCGGTAGCAGTACTGCCAATCTGCGGCGTGCTCATGGGTATCGGTTATTTACTGTGCCCGGCAACCATGCAGGGTGGTGACATCTCAGGTGCGGCAAATCTGATCGGTCTGTTCCTCGTGAAGGCAGGCGGAGCTCTCATCGATAACATGGCGATTCTGTTCGCAATCGGTGTCGGCGTCGGCATGTCCGAGAAGAACGACGGAACCGGCGGAATTGCAGCTCTGGCGTCCTGGCTGATGATGACAACACTTCTTTCTACGGGAGTTGTTTCCACCATCATGCCGTCGATCGCTGACAGCGCAACCAAGACCCTTGCATTCAACAAGATTGCAAACCCGTTCATCGGAATTCTTGCCGGTGTCATCGGTTCCCTGTGCTACAACAAGTTCAAGGACACGAAGCTTCCGGACTGGCTGGCATTCTTCAGCGGCAAGCGCTGCGTTGCCATCGTTGCAGGCGTGGTTTCCATTCTGGTATCTGCTGTTCTGCTGTTCGTATGGCCGCTTCTGTTCGGTGCACTCGTTGCACTTGGCGACGGCGTTGCAAAGCTCGGTGTTGTAGGCGCAGGTATCTATGCATTCCTGAACCGTCTGTTAATTCCTACCGGCCTTCACCACGCTCTGAACAACGTATTCTGGTTTGACACCATCGGACTTGGCGATCTTCAGCACTTCTGGGCAGGAGAGACCTCTGCAGATGTTTCCTGGAGCCTTGGAATGTATATGTCCGGCTTCTTCCCTTGCATGATGTTCGGTATTCCCGGTGCAGCACTTGCAATGGTGAAGTGTGCAAAGCCTGAGAAGAAGACGGCAGCCATTGGTCTCCTTCTTTCCGCAGCAATCTGCTCCTTCATCTGCGGTGTTACAGAGCCCTTCGAGTTTGCATTCATGTTCCTTGCTCCCGGACTCTATGTAATCTATGCACTGCTTTACGGCGTATTCACCATCATTACGGTTGCACTTGGCTTCCGTGCAGGATTCAGCTTTTCTGCAGGCGCTATGGACCTTCTCTTCTCCGCTTCCCTTCCGGCAGCAGCGAAGACCTGGCTCATCATTCCGCTTGGAATCGCAGCATTCCTGGTATTCTACTTCGTATTCCTTTTCGCCATCAAGAAGTTTGATCTGAAGACTCCCGGAAGAGAGGATGACGATCTTGAGGCTGAGAAGCAGGTTGAGCTTGCAAGTGATGACTATACCGCGATTGCAAAGCAGATCCTTGAGGGCTGCGGCGGCAAGGACAACATCACCAGCATTGACAACTGCGTCACCAGACTGAGACTTGAGGTGAAGGATATGACCGCAGTCAACGACAAGGCCATCAAGGCTGCAGGCGTTGCGGGTGTGATCAAGCCCGGCAAGACCTCTGTACAGGTTATCGTCGGAACCAAGGTTCAGTTTGTCGCAGATGCGTTCTCGAAGCTTTGCGAATAAGCTTTGCAGGGAAATCCTCTGCAGATAAGCAGAAGAACCGCTAAAACTTCATAATGAAAGAGGCGGGCAGAAGCTGTTGAATACGGCTCCTGCCCGCTTTTTTGTTTTTTCCCGGGAATCATGAAATCAGCCCTTCACAAAGCCTGGAAAAGTTGCTATAACGGGAACTGCTGCGCCCAAAGCGGGGCGTATTCCGGAGTGGTTCCTTGGCACTTCATCAGAGTGAGGAGAATGGGGGAAAGCAGAGAATGGAAAAGAAGATCAACCTGACGGAAGGGCCGCTGGCCAGACAGATTCTGATTGTCAGCCTGCCGCTTGCCTTATCCAACCTTCTGCAGGTGTTATTTAACATGTCGGACGTTGCGATTGTGGGCCGATTTGCGGGCTCCACGGCTCTGGGAGCGGTGGGATCCACCAGCATCTTTGTCACGCTGTTTACCGGCTTTCTGATCGGACTTGGCAACGGCATCAACGTGCTGGTTGCAAGGTTTTACGGTGCGAGACATCCGGAAAGTGTGCAGAAGACGGTGTCCTCGGCGCTGCTTGTCAGCCTGATCGCGGGGATTGTCCTGCTGTTTGCGGGACTTCTCGGCTCACCGGCGCTTCTTCGGCTTTTGAATACCAAGCCGGATCTGATGCCCGGTGCCATTGTTTATCTTCGGGTGTATTTTCTCGGGATGCCCGCACTTGCGCTGTACAACTTCGGCAATGCGGTGTTCAGTGCCATCGGAGAGACGAAAAAGCCACTGTTTTATCTTTCCATTGCAGGTGCGCTGAATATTGTCCTCAACCTGTTTTTTGTGATTGTCTGCGGACTCAGCGTCATGGGTGTTGCCCTGGCCAGCGCCATTTCCCAGTGTGTGTCGGCGGCGCTGATTCTGCATGCACTGACCGGAGTGCAGGACTGCTATGCGCTTCATCTGCAGGAGATCCGTCTGGATCCCGATATGACAAAGCGCATTCTGCTTCTGGGGGTCCCGGCGGGGCTGCAGAATGCCATCTTTGCGATTGCCAACCTGTTCATTCAGGCAGGCGTCAACTCCTTTGATTCGCTGATGGTCAAGGGAAACTCCGCTGCTGCGAATGCGGATGCGATGATTTATGATGCCATGGCAGCCTTCTATATGGCCTGCGCAAGCTTCATGAGTCAGAATTACGGAGCAGGCAAGGTGGAGCGCGTGAAGAAGAGCTATTTTATCAGCCTTGCGTATTCCTTCGGCGTCGGTCTGGTTCTCGGTGCTCTGCTTCTTGTGTTCGGCAGGCAGTTCCTGGCGCTCTTTACCACGGAGGCTGTTGTCATCGACGCCGGTATGAAGCGCGTTAAGGTCATGGCCCTCGCCTACTGCATTTCCGCTTTTATGGACTGCACGATTGCAGCCTCCCGCGGCCTGGATAAAACCGTGGTGCCGACCATCATTGTGGTGCTGGGCTCCTGCGTTTTCCGTGTGATCTGGGTCTATACGATTTTTGCGCGGATTCATACCATCCCCGCGCTGTATCTGCTGTATCCCTGCTCCTGGTCGCTGACCGCGATTGCGGAAATCATTTATTTTGCCCGCTGCTACAGGCAGGCCATGAGGATCTTTAACAAATAACAAAAATGCTATTTTGAAGAGAGCTAAGTTATAGTCCGCCCGCGAAGTGTTTTGCTAAACTGTGAGAGAAGGGTGATTTCGTAAGGAAATGCCTGACTGCAAGTGGAAATGTGACAGGAAACAAGACATACGTGAGGAGAACATCAATATGGGGGATAACAGAAGTTGGGAACTGCCGGATCCTTTCCTGCGGGAAGATGGGAGCCGGGTAGAGGTGTTGGAAGAGTGGAAAGAACAGAGAGAGTATTTTAAGCGAATCCTGGAGGAGCAGTATTACGGCAAAATGCCTCCGAGACCGGACTATGTGCGAGGGGAAAAGGCCGAGTCAAAGTTCTTGTGGGGGGAATCGGCAATCTATGAAAAGGTAAGACTCTACACCGGACCGGAAGAAAAGGTGGCCTTTTACGTGCATGTGTACCGTCCGCAGGGGGATGAGAAACGGATGTGCATTGTCATCCCGGGCGGGGATGGACTCGATCCGAAGATCCTTCAGATGGCGGTTCAGCAGGGGGCTGCAGTTCTCAGCTATGAGATTGATGAAGCGGCTCCGGATGACACCGAGAGATGGGATCAGGGCAGCTGCGCTCTTGCATATCCGGAATATAGCTGGCGCTCCCTGGCAATGTGGGCGTGGCTTGCGAGCAGGGTGATTGACTGGCTGGAGGCACAGAGCTTTGCGGATCGGAATAAGGTGGTCGTGACAGGACATTCCCGAATGGGAAAAATGGCACTTTGCTGCGGAATTTACGACGAACGGGCGGCGATAACGGCACCTGCAGGCTCCGGCTGCGGAGGCATGGGAAGCCTTCGCCTGACCGGGAGCCGGCTTGGAGAGAATTCCGGGAACGCAGAAAGAATCGGCGTGATGCTCCGGAAGGACAGGTTCTATTACTGGCTTCTGGACGGCATGGCAGAGTACGGAACTGCGGATGGTCTGACCGGATATCGGGAAAATGAGCTTTCTTTTGATGCGGATATCCTCGGAGCCTGCATCGCACCAAGGGGACTTTTTCTGGCAGAGGGCCTGGACGATCAGTGGAGCAATGTCTTTGGAACACAGATATCATGGCTGGCAGCTGCGGAGGTTTACAGATGGATGGGTGCTTCGGACAAATGTGCCATTCATTACAGGGAAGGCGGTCATGAATACAATCTGGAGGACTGGACCGCCATGCTTGATTTCTGCCGGAATGTACTGGAGGGAACGAAGAAACAGACCAATTATAAAATTATGAGGGAAGGTGAGGTCAAATGCGGCTATTCGTGGGAAATCCCCAGCGTGAAAACCCGGTAAATCGGAACGACCTGGGAAAGCATTCCGCCTGGCTTCGTCTGTTCCTCATCAATGTAAGCTTCTGGGTGGCCTGCGGCTCCTGCGCTCCCTTCCTTTCCGCATATTATAAGCGGATTGGTCTGAGCTTTACCCAGATCGGTGTGCTTCTGGCCATCGGGCCGATCTTTGCCATTTTTATCCAACCTCTATGGGCCATGCTCAGCGACCGCACCGGCAAGCGCAAGCTGCTGCTGATTCTGCTTGCTCTGTGCACGGCCGGGGCCTATCTGCTGTATTATCTGGGGGCGAGCTTTGCGGTCTGCCTTCTGGCGGTGCTGATCGTCTCCCTGTTCAGTCTGGCCCTGCTGCCTCTGTGCGACGCGCTGGTCATTGACCGTGCCAATGCTTACGGCTTTCCCTTTGCCCGGATCCGCATCGGCGGGACGCTTGGCTACGCGGTGATGGTCTTCGGCGCAGGCATGTTTCTGGAGAAATTTGACGGGGCCCAGTTTGCCGTGGCCTCTGTGGCTTACCTGCTCTTTGCCGGTGCGGTGATGCTTCTGCCCCAGGGCAGTGCCCGGAAGGAGGCTGCTCCGGCCCGGAAGGAGGCGGCCCCGGCCCGGAAGAAGGCTACTTCGGCCAAGAGGAAGGCTGTCCCGGCCCGGGAGAGCATATTCGATACCTCGGAAATTCTTTTTGTGCTGGCTCTGGCCTTAATCGAATCCCTGGGCCTTGGCTTTTGCGGCTCCTTTACGGGCAGCTATGCCGTGGAGCTTGGCTTTGGCAGCAGCCTGATCGGCGTGCTGAGCTGTATCTCCGCCCTGAGCGAGGTACCGATTCTGCTCTTTGCAGGGAAGCTCATGGATCGTTTTGGAGAAATTCCTCTGCTGATTTTTTCCGGGATAATGATGAGCCTTCGCCTGTGCCTGACAGGAATGGGGCTGGTCCCCGCTATGATCTCCGCGCAGCTTTTGCAGAGCGTGACCTATATGACCACATACATTTGCTGCACCCAGTATATCAGTAAGCACGTCCGTGCCGGAAAAATGTCTCAGGGGCAGAGCGCCCTGGCCATTGTGCAGTCCGGGCTGGCGGCGGTGGCCTCCAACCTCTTTGGCGGGATGCTGGTGGACGCGGTGGGCACCCGGCAGGCGTTTTTTGCCGTGGCGGCGGGAGTGCTGGTCGTTGCCCTGCTGGTGGGCGGAGCGTACTTCCTGCGAAAGGGGACGCATACCTCCTGCGCAGATTTCCATTAACTGGCAGAAAAATCGAGGACGGCTAATCAAAATGAGCGCCGCCGGGCGCAGCTTCAATGGGACGCATGAAAAACTTTCGATGGCCTTCCAGTGATGGGATGCATCCGGTCGGTCGAAATAATCCCTGCGGTACAAAAGAGCCATATAGAGATGCATTCAGCCGATCGAAATAATCCCTGTGGAACAAAAGAGCCATATAGAGATGCATTCAGCCGGTCGAAATAATCCCTGCGGTACAAAAGAGCCAGATAGAGATGCATCTGCCCGGGGTAAAGTAATCTCTGTGGAGCAAAAGAGTTCGATAGAGATGCATCCGGTCGGTCGAAATAATCCCTGTGGAACAAAAGAGCTAGAT
>ERZ1026880.186-NODE-186-length-35386-cov-12.752427_pt1 | contig 35386 bp, 59 predicted proteins | sample MGYA00380170_ERZ1026880 | MGnify/ENA primary metagenome ERZ1026880 (study PRJEB33269, sample SAMEA4719806) | human gut metagenome | biome: human-associated habitat; feature: organic feature; material: feces | place: Cameroon | collected 2013-10 ...
CCCTCATGGGGGTTTGGGGCTGGGCGGCCGAAGGGCTGCGTGCCACGCGGCGTATTGACGTAGGCCGTCTGGCCCAGGACGGAAATATGACGGCGGGAGTGTGCCGGGCGGCTGACCGGGCGCGAAACCGGGCAGTCTGACCAGGGTTCGGGGCCTGGCAGTTTGGCCGTGGTTCGGGGCCTGGGCAGTTCGGCCGGAAGTATCCTCCTTTCATTTGCCGGCGGCCGGGGACGGCCGTCCGGCAGACTCCCGCCGAGGGAAGGCGCGGCGGGAACGCAGCGGAACAGGTCAAGGCGCTGCGAAGGCGCAGCGCGGGCGGACAGAATCGTCCGCCCCTACGGAGTAAGCGGCGGAGGCCGCCAGGGAGAGGATGTGAGACTATGGCGACGCCTGGGAAGGTGCTGGACAACATGACAAAGCATCTGACGCTGGCGGAGACGGCCGCCAGGGCGGAGGCCGAGGGCGAGCTGCTGACCCATGTGGAGCTGTCGCCCGACAAGCCGCCCTCCCTCCTGAAGGGCGACAGCGCGGCGCGGCGGTACTGGGCGGCGATCTTAGGGCGCATGGACAACGTGCTGCTGCTGGACAGCCTGGACACGGAGGTCATGGCCATCTACTGCGCTATGCTTTCCCGGCGGGATAAACTCCAGAAGGCTAGCCGGGTCAAGGGCATCGAGCCGAAGGACGCGACGGCCCTCTCCACGGAGCTGCAGAAGCTGGAGAAGTCCATTCTGAGCTATGCCAAGGATCTGGGGCTGACGCCTGCGGGGCGGGCCCAGCTGGCCCGGAAGCGGGCGGCGGCCGTGGAGGTGGATCCGGACGCGGATCTGTATGGGTAAATCGGTGCCCGAATTGGGCACGGGAAATATAAGCTTTAGGGCCAGTGCTTAGAGAGCCGGGGCCGATGACAGCGCAGAGGATGCGCGGTTGTTGGCCCTGGCTCTTTTTGTTTTTGCAAGGAGGGATGCACAGTGGGCGCGGCACGGCCGGAACGCCAGACGGGGCAGCACCACGCCGCCGCGGTGTATGCCAAGCAGGTGGTGCGGGGGCGGCTGAAGGAGCAGTGCTGCCTGTATGAGCGGCTGGCCTGCCAGCGGTTCCTGGACGATTTGAAGCGGCAGGGGAAGAAGGATTTCCCCTATGTGTTCGATGTGACGCGGGCCGATCGCATTCTGCGGTGGTTCGGCCAGTGCATCCAGGTGCGGGGCGTGGCGGCGGGAAAGCCCATCACGCTGGAGCCCTGGCAGGTGTTTGACCTGGCCAACCTCTACGGCTGGGTGCAGAAGGACACGGGAGCGCGGCGCTTCAAGGTCAGCTACAACAAGCGAGCGCGAGGCAACTACAAGAGCACGGAGAAGTCCGGACAGTGCCTCTACCACATGTGCGCCGACGTGATCTATCCGCCGTACCATCCGGAACTGGCGAAGTTCGAGATGGAACCGGAGGTGGAGTGCGCGGCGGTAGACCGAGGGCAGGCCATGCGGGTGTTCGGCGACGCGAAAAAGATCGCGGCGGCCAGCCCCAATATCCGGAAGCGGCTGAAGATCCCCCGGAGCAACCCGGTGGTGCATCTGACACGGGGCGGCTTTATGCGGGCCCTGAGCAAGGACACCAAGAACAAGGACTCCGCCGCCCCCAGCTACTTCGTGGTGGACGAATACCACGCCCACCCTACCTCGGAAATCTACGACGTGGGCAAGTCGGGCTTCGGCAAGCGGCCCCAGGCGCTGCTGGACGCCATCACCACGGCGGGGGACGACGCCCAGCGCAAGCCCTGCTACGCCGAAGAGGAGAACCTGAAGGCCATGCTGCGGGGGGATATCCCCATGGACGAGACGTACTTCGTGATGATCCGGGAGATCGACGACGGGGACGACCCCCACAACGAGGCCTGCTGGGCCAAGGCCAATCCGTGCCTGCGGTACGGCAGCGAGTATGCCAGGTATTTGCTGGATGAAATTCGCAGCGAGTACACCACGGCGTATGCCTTCAACGACCCGTACAAAATTCGCAATTTTTTGACCAGGCGGATGGACAAGTGGCAGACCGGCGCGGTGAACCGCTATCTGGACGAGAACCTGCTGGCGGCGGCGAGACGCGCTCAGGTGAGCCGCGAGGCCTTCGCGGCGCTGACGGACGGGCGGGAGTGCTGGTGCGGCTTCGACTTGGGAAAGCGCATCGACCTGAGCGGCGCGGCGGCGGTGTGGCTGCTGCCGGACGACCGGGTGGGCATCAAAATGCAGGCGTTCATGCCGGAGGAGGGCGCGCAGCGCCACGAGCACACCGACCGCGTCCCCTATACAGCGTGGGCCAAGGGCGGCTATGTGACGCTGACGCCCGGCGCGGTGACGGAAAACGCCTTCGTGGACGAGTGGATCGTGGCTGGGGAGAAAGATCACGGCTGGAAGGTGACCCAGGTAGGCTACGACGGCCACAACGCCACCGATCTGGCCATCGCCATGAACCAGCGGCGGAACAATGAGGACTTCTGCGTGGAGATTTTCCAGTCATGCAGCGGGCAGAACCTGGCGGTGAAGGGCTTCCGGGACTTGCTGGCCCAGGGGAAGCTGGTAATGGAGGAGAGCCCGCTAGCCATGTGGTGCCTGGCCAACGCGGTGGAGACCGTGAACGGCAACGGCGACAGCCGCTTGAGTAAGAAACACAAGGACGACACAGAACGCATCGACCCGGTGGCGGCGGCCATGAACGCGCTGACGCTGGCGCTGCTGCGGCGAAATAACCCCACGCTGGCGGACCGCATCCGCCAGGGCGGGTGGAGCATGTAGGAGGTCAGGATGAAGAGACAGGACTGGATGGCGCTGGCGCTGCTGACGGCGGGACTGCTGCTGACGGCGGCGGGCGTGGCGCTGATCTACCTCCCGGCGGGCGTGATCGCCCTGGGAGTGGAGTTGGCGGCGCTGGGCGTGGTGAGCGCCCTGGGCGGAGAGGAGGGCGGACGCGATGGCTAACGCCTTTGTGCGGGGCGTGCGGGCGCTGGCAGGTGGAAGGCCGCAGCCCCCGAAGAACGTGGTGACGGTGGAGAGCGTGGGGCTGGGCTCCGGGAGCTACATCGACACCTCGGCCCCGGCGGCCATGAAGCTGAGCGCCGTGGCCCGGTGCGTGGAGGTGCTGAGCGGCGACATTGCCAAGCTGCCGGCCTTCGTGTTCGACCGGAATAGCAAGCAGCGGGTGGAGCATCCACTGCTGGAGATCCTCAACCTGAGGAGCAGCCCCTGGCAGTCTGCCTTTGACGCCAGGAAAGTGGCGGAAGCCGGGGCGCTGCTGGGCGGCAACGGGTGTATGTGGATCCTGCGGGACGGCGCTTCCCTGCGGCCGAAGCGGCTGATCGGCCTGCCGTGGGACGCGGTGCGGCCCTGGCTGGACACCTCCGGGGAGCTGTGGTACCAGGTGACGGACCCCTATACGGGCCGCATCCACCAGAAGGTGAACCGGATGGACATGGTGCACGTGACGTCCTATTCCCGGAACGGGTGGAGCGGCGTGAGCGTGCTGGAGCGGGCCAGCGAGGTGATCGCTGGAAGCAGGGCGGCCCAGGCCTACAACGCCGCCTACTACCGCAACGGCGGCCAGCCCGGCGGCGTGCTGGAGACGGACACCGACATCGGCGGATACGTGGAGGAGCCGCAGGCCGACGGCACGACGCGGCAGGTCAGCATCAAGGACAAGGTCCGGGAAGAGTGGGAGAAGCGCCACGCGGGCCCCACCAACGCCAACCGGGTGGCGGTGCTGGACAACGGGCTAAAATACCACCCCCTGTCCATCAGCCAGCGGGACGCCCAGTTTGTGGAAAACGCGGAGCTGAGCATCCGGGACATCGCCCGGTTCTTCGGGGTTCCGCTCTACAAACTCCAGGAGGGCAAGCAGAGCTACAACAGCAACGAGCAAAACGCCATCGAGTACGCCACCGGCACGCTGCAGCCCATTGTGACCGCCTGGGAGCAGGAGCTGACCTATAAGCTGCTGCCCAAGTGGGAACGGGACGACGGACTGGAGGTCCGGCTAAACATGATGGCAGAGCTGCGGGGCGACAGCGCCAGCCGCGCCAAGTGGTACCGGGACATGCGGGAGGCTGGCGCCTTCAACGTGAACGACATCCGGGAGCTGGAGGACATGCCCCAGGTGGAAGGCGGCGACGAGTATCTGGCGTCGCTGAACTATGTGCCCCTTTCGATCTGGAAGGAGCTCTCTATTCAGAGAAATCAGAAAAACGGAGGCGGTAACACATGAGGATCCAATGCAGCGGCCAGATCGTAGACGACGGCGACAAGTGGATCTACGACTGGTTTGAAATTCCCAGCTTCGCACCAAGCGACCTGCGGGCGGCCATCGGCCAGCTGGCGGAGGGCGAGGAGCTGGTGCTGGAGATCAACAGCCCCGGCGGCATGTGCTATTCCGGGTTTGAGATCTATTCCGTGCTTCGCAGCTGCGGCCACCCCACGGTGGCGGAGGTGCAGGGTGTGGCGGCCAGTGCCGCCAGCACCATCCTGATGGGCTGCCAGACAAGGCGGGTGAGCCCGGTGGGTCAGGTGATGATCCACGACCCGTATATCAGAACAGGCGGCAATGCCGCAGGGCTGCGGGAAATGGCCCGATACCTGGACAGCGTGAAGGAGAGCATCCTGAATGCCTACGAGCTGCGGTGCGGCGGCAAGTGCGGGCGGGCCAGGATCGCCCAGCTGATGAGTGAGGAGACGTGGCTGCCGGCACAGGACGCGGTGGCCCTGGGCTTTGCCGACGAGATCATGCTGGCGGAAGGCGAGAGCGCCGAGGGCGCGTTGCCCGCCACGGTGACACCGGCCAACGTGACCAACGGCGTGGGCCTGCAGGACACGGCGGCGCTGGTGAAGCGGTACGAAGATGAGGTGCGCAGCGGTAAGCGGGCGGCGGCAGAGGGCCACCCGGTGTCCGGAGCGCCCGAAAGCACGATCCCCACGGGGCAGGGCCCCGAAGATCATAGCGGCTGGCAAATGGAAGCCCGCCTGAACATTGAGAAAAACAGAATTTGGAGGTAACGAACATGAAGGAAAAGCTGATCTCTCTGGCTGCGGACCGCAGCCGCCACCTGCAGGCCGCCGAGGACGCCCTGAACAAGGGCGACCGCGAGGCCTACGACAAGGAGATGAAGGCCGTGGACGAGCTGAACGCCCAGATGGCCCCCATCCAGAATCTCCTGCGGGAACAGGAGAAGAACGCCCTGGAGGGCATGGGCGCGGAGGACAGCGCAAAAGCTGCCGCTGTGGAAAACCAGGTGAACGCTCTGCGCTCCGGCCAGAAGATCGTGATGGACGACATCGCGGTGCGCCGGGCGCTGAACAGCACCCTGATCGGCAGCGACACGCTGGCCAAGCCCACCCGCGTGGGAACCACCATCCACGACAACAACACAGTGGTGTCCGCCGTGATCGACCACGTGACGGTGATGGATCTGAACGGCTGCGCCCAGTGGGACGAGCCCTACGTGAAGACCGATCCCGCCGCCGCCGTGGGCACCGACGGTACCGCCCCCACCGCCAACGACCCCGTGTTCCGCGTGGCGTCCGTGAAGCCGGTGCTGGTAGAGACGCTGGCCTATGTGTCCCGCCACATCGAGAATCTGACGCCGGTGAACTATCTGGCCAAGGTGCAGGCGCTGGCGCTGAAGGCGCTGCTGCGCAAGGTGGTGGAACTGATCGCCCTGGGCGACGGCAGCACCTTCTACGGCCTGACCAACGCCGTGAACACCAAGAATGAAGCCATCACCAAGACCATGACCGTGTCCGCCGCCACCATCGGCGCGGACTTCCTGCGAAAGCTGGTGCTGGGTGCGGGCGGCAGCGAGACCACCGGCGCGGGTTTTCTGCTGCTGAACAAGGCCGACCTGATCGCCTTGGGCGACATCCGCGGCACCAACGAGAAGCGGGCCGTGTATGAGATCACCCCCGACCCCGCCACCTTTGGCAACACCGGCACCATCAAGGACGGCGGCCTGATCGTGAACTACATTCTGGTGGATAAGCTGACGGCGCTGAGCACCGCCACCAAGGGCGCCAAGGCCATCCAGACCATGGTGTATGTGGACCTGAGCGCCTATCTGCTGGGCCTGTTCGGCAACTACACGGTGGAGGTCAGCAAGGACTACAAGTTCGCCGAAGGCCTGCTGGCCGTGCGCGGCGAGGTGATGGCCGGCGGCAACCTGTGCGTGGACCAGGCGGCCACCGTGGTGACCCTGACCGCTACCGGCGGCTGATCGGGTGGCGTAGATGGCGACGGAATTGCAGATCGCCGCGTGTAAGGCCTATATGCGGGTGGACGGCAACGAGGATGACGAGCTGATCGGCCAGCTGTATGACGCGGCGGCGGAGTATTTGTCCGCCGCGGGCGCAGAGCGGGGCGAGGGCGGCAGCGCGAGGGCTGCCCGCTACGATTTGGCGCTGTGGGCCCTGACGCTGCACTACTACGACCACCGGGACGCGGTGGGCACGGAGGCGGCGCTGCCGCTGGGCATCCGGCCCATCATCACCCAGCTGAAGCTGACGAGACCCACGCAGTCCTGAGAGGAACGCCGGGGCTGCCGTGGGGCGGCTCCGGCGTTGTCTGGTTTGTGCCCGAATCGGGCACGGCGGCGGGTGGGGTTTGCCCCACCCTACAAAGGGGTGCGGCGCTCGCACGGAGGGCCGCGGGTAAACGAGATCGGTGCTCAAGTTGGGCACGGGAAAGGAGATAGCAATGCTGGACGCGGGAAAGCTGCGGCACCGTGTGGTGGTGCAACGGTACGTGGGAGAAGCCGACGGCTACGGAGACATCCGGTGGGCTGACGACAAAAACTGGCGCAACGTGTGCATTGTGTGGGCGGCGGTGGATCCCATCAGCGGGAAGGAATTTTATGCCGCGGAGCAGGCCCAGAGCGAGGTGAGCCACAAGGTGCGGATGCGCTACCGGGGCGGCATCAAGCCGGGGATGCGGCTGCTGCTGGAGGGCCGGAAGCTCTATATCCAGTCGGTGATCGACTGGGAGGAGCGGCACGAGAGCCTGCTGCTGATGGTGCAGGAGGTGAACGGTGGCGAATAAGTGGGCGGCCCGCGTGGCTGCGGTCCAAAGATCGGTTTACGGAAAATACGGCGTTACCGTAGACATGAAGGACCTGAAGGAGGCTAAGAAGACCTTTGACGCCATGGGGAAGCTTCCGGCGAAGGTCGTGACGGCGGCAGCGCGGCGAGGTTCGACGCTGACCGCGCGCGCCATTCGCAAAAGCGGCAAAATGCCGGTGGACACCGGCCTTATGAAGAAGGCTTTGACCACCAAGCGAGAGAAAAGCCGCTACAAGGGCAAGAAGGTCTATGAGGTGATTTTTGATCCTACGTGGAACAAGTACCTCCAGCGGCCCATTCAGAATCCCGGTGAGGCGGGCGGCAAGTCCGACCACGCCTACTACCCCGCCAGCATGGAATATGGCTTTCTGACCCGAAGCGAGGGGAACGGCCTCAGCTATGTTCCCGGCTATCACTTCATGCGGGACGAGGGCGAGGCTATGCGGGAGCCGGTCAAGGCTGAGATGGCCAAGAAATTCAACGAAGCGATTCAGAAGGAGTGGACGAAGCAACATGGGTCCTGAGCAGATCATCAAGACGGCGCTGGAGGGCGTGAGGGGGCTTTCCGGTCACGTGTACACGGCGGAGGCGCTGCGGGATGAGCCGCTGTTCGCCTTCTACCGGGTCCGGACGTGGAGCGAGGAGGACGTGCTGGAGGGCAGCACGAGGCTGGAGACGGCGGAGGTGGAGGTCCACATCGTGGCCGGCAGCTACGCCGCCATGACGGCCACCGCCGCGCTGGCCGCCGCCGCCATGAAGCGGCTGCGGGGCATCCAGGCCGGGGGCGTGTACATCGAGCGGGCCCGGATCACCCAGCAGAGCCCGGACATTAAGGAAATGGAAGTGAACAAATTCCGCAGGGCATATGTGCTGCGGATCGACTATCAGGAAGGAGATTAAACCATGGCAAAGAGCAGAAGCGTAGGAACCAAACTGAAGATCGCCGCCAAGACCGGCAACACCAAGGTGGAGGTGGGCGGCCTGAAATCCGTCAGCGGTATTGACGCCAGCGCCGACGAGGTGGAAGTGACCGACATGGGCAACACGGACGGCTACCGGGAGTATCTGCCTGGCTTCAAGGACGGCGGCGAGGTGACCGTGAGCGGCTATATGGACGGCGAGGACGAGGGACAGACCCGCATGTATGAGCTGCTGGAGAGCGGCGACGTGGTGGACTGCGAGATCGTGTTCCCCGCCAAGATCGGCAAGACGTGGAGCTTTAAGGCGGGCGTGACCAAGTTCACCACCGCTGCGGACGTGGACGACGCCATCACCTTTGACGCGACGCTGAAGGTCAGCGGCAAGCCCACGCTGGCGGCTACAACCAGCGTGTAAGGAGGGGCGGCAATGGTCATTTTGAATCTGGATAAGCCCCGGGAGCTGAAATTCAGCCACAAGGCCATGCGGCAGTTCAGCGCGCTGACGAAGGTCAGCGTGCCGGAAATGCAGCAGGCCGTACAGCGCTATGATCTGATGACTACGGCGGTGTACTGCATGTTGGCGGCGCAAGACGATAGCCTGACGCCCGGTCAGGTGGAGGACATGCTGGATAAGCTGCCAGTGTTGGAGATCTACGCCAAGGCCGTGGAGGCTGTGGGCGAGGCAGTACATGACGGCGAAGACGCCGGGGAAGCGCCTGGCGATGAGAAGGAAAACCCTCCGGCGGCGGCTGGAACTGGGAAGGAAGCCTGAGTCTGGCCGCCCAAGTGGGCCTGTCTCCCGCGGAGTGGGAGCGCATGACCGTCCGGGAGCTGAATGTGTATGTGCGGGCGACGGGGCAGCTGCGGCGGCAGGAGCAGGAGCTGACAGAGGCCAACATCTACAGCGCGGCCATGGTGCTGCGGGCATGTTTGTTTGCCAAGCATGCTCCGGCGCTGGAGACCCTTTTCCCCCGCCACGGAGGCCGTGAAAAGGGCGGGGACATGGACGATGACGCCCTGTACCGCCAGGTGGCGGCGCTGAACCGGATGTTTGGCGGGGGCGAGGAATAGCGGCGGGGTGAGGCGTGCCTTCAAAGACAAGATGGATACTACGGCGGTATAGCCGCCGACAACCCCTCCGTCACGGCTTTGCCGTGCCACCTCCCCTTACACGGGGGAGGCAAGTAAGATAGAGAGGAGGTGGACGCGATAGGCGTTATCAAAAATCTGATGCTGCGCGTGGGCGCGGATTTTTCGGCGGTGACGACGCAGTCGAAGAAGGCCAGCCAGTCCATGGGCAGCATGATGAGCGCCATCAACCGATCCACCAGCAAGCTGAACAGCGCTATCAGCGGCATGAACAAGGTGCTGGGGGCGGCGGGCATCGCCGTAAGCCTGGCGGGCATTGTAAGCGCCGCCAAGAACGCGGCGGCGGCCTTTAACGAGGTGCAGGAAAACAACGCGGCGCTGGCCCAGGTGATGAAAAACACCATGGGGGCCACCAAAGAGCAGTGGCGCAGCGTGCTGGATCTGGCGGACGCCCAGCAGCGTCTGGGCGTGATCGACGCGGAGGTGACGAAGGCGGGCGCGGTGGAGCTGGCTACCTACTTGGGGCTGAGCGACTCGCTGGAGATGCTGCTGCCGGTGATGAACGACATGCTGGCCCAGCAGTACGGCATGGCGGCCAGCAGCGAGAACGCCGCCAACATCGCCACTATGCTGGGCAAGGTGATGAACGGCCAGACCGGCGCGCTGAGCCGGTACGGCTATTCCTTCACAGCGGCTCAGGAGGCTATCCTGAAATACGGCGACGAGGCCCAGCGGGCCGCGGTGCTGGCCCAGGTGGTGGAGGAATCCGTGGGCGGCATGAACCGAGCGCTGGCGCAGACGCCGGCAGGCCGCCTGCAGCAGGTGAAATTCGCCCTGGGCGACATTCAGGAGCAGTTCGGCAAGGCGGTGATGACCATCGCCACGGCATTTCTACCGCTGCTGAACACGATAGCGGCGGCGCTGCAGCGAATCGCGGCGTGGGCCGGACGGGTGGCCCAGGCCATTGCCAACGTGTTTGGCATGAAGACTAAGACGGTGGCGGCGGCCGGGGGCGGCATCGGCGCGGCGGCCAGCGGCATCAACGACGCCGCCGACGCGGGCGACAACCTGTCCGACGCTATGGGCGGCGCGGCCAAGAACACGGAGAAGGCCGCCAAGGCGGCCCGGAAGCTGAGCTCCCTGGGCATCGACGAGCTGAACCTGCTGACCGATCCCAGTACGGCCACAGATGCTGCCAGCGGCGGCGGAAGCGGCACGGGCGGCCTGGGCGACGTGGGCGGCGGCTTTACCGGCATCGACTGGGACGCCGCCGAGGAGGCCGGGGAGAGCAGCACGGCGCTGGAGAAGATCCTGCGGCGGCTGAAGGCAACCGTGGACAAGATGGACTTTTCCAGACTGGAGGCCGCTTGGGGGCGGCTGAAGGAATCGGCGAAGGCGCTGGGTGACACGATCAAGGTGTCCTTGGGGCCTGTCTATGATGAGATACTGGAGCCGCTGACCATTTGGGCGGCAGAGGTGGCTATTCCAAATTCGCTGGACTGGTTTGCGAAGGGTCTTGATTCGTTGCGGGACGCAATCGCCGGCGTCGACGACTTCCTCAGCGGGAAGACGGTAGATACCACAAGCCTTTACAACGCCATCGGGGGGATCGGAGATTTCTTCGGCATAAAGGCTTTCAGTATGATCGGCAACACCGGAAAGCTGATGGAGAAGTTTGACAGCCTGCGGGTGCTCGTGGATGACGTGTGCCACGCCCTACAAATGACCCTCCAGGGGCTGGAGGATTTCATCAGCGACATTCCGGGTTGGTTTGCGAACAACATCAAGGCACCCATCGTCAACGAGATCCAGACGATCGTCAACAAGGTGCAGAGCGCCGTTGCGAAAATACAGAACGCCATCGCCACCGTGCGGCAGTTCTTCGGCCTGTCGTCGATGTTCAACACATCCGGCAAGGGCGGCAGCAGCACATGGGGCAAGGTTGGGAAATTCGGGTCGGCATTTCTGGCGCCGCACTTCGCGGAGGGCGGCGTGATGCAGTCGGCGGGCCTGTTCTGGGCCAACGAGAACGGCAGCGCCGAGATGGTGGGCCGCTTTGGCAGCCACGTGGGTGTGGCCAACAGCGACCAGATCGTGAGCGGCATCCGGATGGGCGTGAGTGACGCCAACGACGGCGTGATCACGGCCATCTACGCGGTGGCGCAGCAGATCATCACCGCCATGCGGGAGCAGGAAGGCCGCGGCGGCGACCTGGATCTGGGCAGACTCATCGCCCAGCAGCAGCGCAACAGCGCCAGATTGAACGGATAAGGAGGGGCCGGACATGAAGATGCAGCTGAAGATCGGCGGGATCGACTTCATCCCGTACATCGCGCCGCAGGGCGTCAAGTGGCAGCGCACCGACGCGGAGGCACCGGACGCCGGGCGCACCATGGATGCCACCATGCACCGCGGAAGGGTGGCGACGAAGATCCGGCTGGACATCACCTGCCGGCCGCTGAATGACGCCGAGGCCATGACGGTGCTGAACGCCATTCTGCCGGAATATGTGACGGTGGACTACTACGATCCCATGTACGGATTCCGCCCCGGCGTGACGATGTACTCCAACAACAACCCGGCCACCTTTCTTCTGTCAAAGCCGAGCGCGGACTGGTGGAGCGGGATCACATTCCCGCTGATCGAGAGGTGAGCGATGCAGGAAGTAAGCGCGAGATATCAGGAGCTCCTGACGGGTTCTCACACCAAGGAATCCCGGCTGCTGGTGGATGGCACAGCCTACGGAGAAAGCACCATTATTAAAGGCTCTCTGAAAACCGCCATCGCCCTATTCGCGGGGGACACCCCCACGGTGGGCGGGGCGGTGGCCGGGGAGATATCCGTGCAGCTGCTGGGGGTGCTCTCCTCCAGCGTGGCCAGAATGGCTGAATTAAGACCGCAGGTGCGGCTTGTGGGCGATTCCGGCGAGCCCAGCGAATGGGTGGCCCAGGGCGTGTACAACGTGGACAAGCGGAGCTACAACAAGCAGACCGGCGTGCTGACGCTGCACGGCTATGACAAGATGCTGGCCACGGAGCAGTGGTACACCGGCAGCGTGGCCAGCGGCGGCGTGACGGATATCGCCATCGTCAACCGGGTCTGTACCCAAGTCGGGATCACGCTGGACAGCGAGACGGACAGCTTCTTTTCCGCCAGCGGCAAGAAGTACAAGGTGACGAAGCCCGGAAACTACACCTGCCGGGAGCTGCTGCAGGCCATCGCCGGGTGGTACGGCGGAAACTGGTGTATGACGCCGGTGGGCAAGCTGCGGCTGGTGCTGCTGAACAGCCTGCCGAAGGAGACCAACTACTTGGTGGACAACGGCGGCAGCGCTATCACGTTTGGAGGTGACAGGATTCTTGTCGGGTAAAATTTTCGTGGGCAACAGCGCGTCCGGCCTGACAGAGGCGGACAAGCTGCAGCCCTACAGCAAGGTGACGGTGACGGACGGCACCAACAGCTACACGTCCGGCGACGACACGGGACGGGAGCTGACAGTCAATGTGCCGCTGCTGCCCAGCATCAAGGGCGACACGCTGGCGGCGAATATTCTGGAGGCAGTTAAAAACTACCGCTATCAGCCCTACGAGGCCGCTGACGCATTGTTAGACCCGGCGGCGGAGCTGGGCGACGGCGTGACCGTGGGCGGCATCTACGGCGGGATACACGCCAAGACGACCACGTTTTCCCGGCTGTTCCGGGCGACGGTAAGCGCTCCGGCGGAGGAGGAGATCGACAACGAGTATCCCTACCTCTCCGCCCAGGAGCGGGACGCCGTCCGGCAGAAGAAGCAGACGGCCAAGAATACGGCGGACATCGCCGGAAACACGGCCAGCATCGGGACGCTGAACACGCAGGTGGCCAACATCAGCAGCCTGGTGGCGGACAAGGCCAGCATCTCCAGCCTGAACGCCGCCGTGGCGCGGATTGGTACGCTGGAGAGCAACCAGATCACCACCAGCTATCTGCAGGCCAACTACTGCGAGATCAACGGCGCGACGATCAATGGCATCAAGGCAGATGTTGCCAACATCAGCAAGCTGTTCTCAGGCGAGACCTACACGGGGCTAATCTCTACCCCAAGCCTCTATGTCAACGGCGCACAGTATGTAGGCACGGTCATTCGCTATAAAAACGAAAACGGCGTCACTACGTCAAAGCGTGTGCTGGCGGCCACATAGGGAGGGCTTCATGAACACAATCGAAAGAAACACTATCCAGTCCGTCCGGCTGGCGCTGGATCGGATCGAGGTACACGGCAGCGGCAATCTTGACTTGCTGCTAGGGTGCATGCAGGTGCTGGACGGCCTGCTAGCGACGGCGACGGAGGAAACGGAGGTGACGGAAGATGGCTGACAGATCTATCGGCCAGCTGCCGGAGGTGACGGCCATGGGCGTTACCGACCTGTTCGTGTTGGAGCAGGCCGGGGCGGCCAAGAAGCTGACGGGGCAGCTGCTGAAAGCGTCCCTGATGACGTGGCTGGACGGCCACGGCGGCGTGAAGAGCTTCGCCTACGACGAAAACACCGGCAAGGTGACCATCGTGACCACGGACGGCACGACGCTGACCACGGGAGACCTGCGGGGCAAGAACGGGCACATGATCCACGCGTATGATCTGGGAGGGCGTGGCTCACCCGGCGATTACCTGATCATGTCTTTCCCCAGCGCTAACCCCATGCCGGAGGATTGGGCGGTCGGCGACCTCATCCTCAACAGCTACGGCGATATGTGGGTCATCAGCAATATCACCCCTACGGACAACGGTTACAATGTGCGGTTTGACTTTATGGCAAGCCTGGTAGGCCCTCAGGGCGATTCTCCCACCATCGGCAGCAACGGCCACTGGTGGGTAGGCGACACCGATACGGGCGTTGTGGCCAGAGGTGACACGGGCACCCACGGCAGCGATGTGACGGTCACGTCCGCCGCTGTGCCGGGGACAGACGAACACCCCAACGGCGGCGTGAAGCTGACTATCACGGAGACGGTGTACGACGCGACCGGCGCGGCTTCCCAGGTGAACACCATAGAGAAAACCATCTGGAATGGCAACACCGGCCCCACCGGTCCCCAGGGAACCGCACCCCACATCGGGGACAACGGACACTGGTACGTGGGCGACATGGATACCGGCGTAAACGCCAAGGGCGACAAGGGCGACGGGTTGAAGATCGACGGCTCGGTGCCCACCTATGCCGACCTGCCCACGCTGACCGCCGCCGACATGGGCAAGACCTATCTGGTGGACGCGGACGGGCGGCTCTATTTCTGGAGCGGCACGGCGTGGCCCGCCAGCGGGGCGGGACTGCTCATCAAAGGCGAGGACGGCATCACGCCCAACATCGGGGCCAATGGCCACTGGTGGATCGGGACCACGGACACCGGGGTGCAGGCTCAGGGTGAGGACGGCGCACCGGGTACTCCCGGCGCGGACGGCAAGAGCGCCTACGAATCCGCCCAGGACGGCGGCTACACTGGCACGGAGACGCAGTTCAACACCGATCTGGCCGAGGTGGGCAACAAGCAGGACAAGATCACCGGGGCCAAGGGCAAATACCTGGGCTTTACGGACACGGACACGCTGGGTGCGATGAGCCTGCCCAGCGCCAGCACCGGCAGCAAGGGCATCACTTATCTGGTGGACAGCTACGAGCGCACCGACACCGACAAGGCCGTCACCCCCAAGGCGCTGAACAGCGTGTACAAGCTGGTGGAGGACAAGGCCGACAAGTCTGTGTCAAAAGCCGCCACGCTGACGGCGGCGGGGTGGAGCAATGGCGTGCAGACGCTGGCCGTCTCCGGCGTGACGGCGACCGCCAACGGCAGCCTGCGGATCGCCCAGAGCGCCACCGACGAGCAGTTCGCCGCGTGGGGCGCGGCGCAGCCCCGTGTGACGGCGCAGGCGGCGGGTTCGCTGACGGTCAAGGCGGCGGGCGCTGTGCCCGCGGTCGATATTCCGGTGGAGGTGGTGATGGTATGATCCAGACAGAGGGTATTTTTGTGGGCGGCAGCGCCATTTCCGTGCCCATCATCGGCGAGGATTTCAACTGGTCGGGCGGCGACGGCACGTATCAGGTGCTGGACGACGGCGGAGGAGACTGGCGCATCAAGTTTCTGTCCAGCGGCCCGTTCACGCCATTGAAAGACATGGTGATTGATGCATTTTTGGTAGGTGGCGGCGGAGGAAGAAGCTATGTACTCTGCGGCGGTGGTGGCGCAGGCTACACCACCACCGTGCGGTCTGTGGTGCTGACGGCCAATACCACCTATTCCATCGTGGTAGGCGCGGCGGGCAAAAACATTACTGAAGGTAGTTTGAACGGTACGGATGGTGGCACAACATCGGCGTTTGCCGCATCTGCACTGGGAGGAAAGGGCTCTAAGAGAGGATATAACACATCCAAGCAGCCGGGCGCAGACGGTGGCTCTGGCGGCGGTGGTCTGAATGTCAGTGGGGTACATGCCAACTACAGTACCGCCGCTGGTGGTACGGATGGGGGCGATGGTACGACTGCTACAACTGCTGGCGGCAAGGGCCAGGGTACCACCACACGTGAATTTGGCGAAGCAGACGGCGACCTATATGCTTCCGGCGGCGGCGATAACCTGACCGCCACCGTACCCAACTCCGGCAACGGCGGTGCTTATAACATTGCTCCGGCCGACGGCATTGTGGTCATCCGGCAGCACAAGGAGGTGGCGGCATGAGATACGCGATCGTGACAGACGGAACGGTGACCAACGTCATTGTTCTGCGAGAGACCAACGCCGGGGATTTCCCCGGTGCGGTGGCGCTCCATGACCGCCCGGTGGGCATCGGGGACACGTATAGTGAAGGAAAGTTCTGGCGGGATGGCGTGGAGGTGCTGACCGCCCAGGAAGAAATTGAGCAGTACAAGGCGGCTTTGCAGACGTTAGGGGTGGTGACAGATGAGGACTGACATTATGGCGCAGGCCCAGGCCATTCGGGCCAGTATGGATGCCGCAGCGGTGGTGCTGACGGACGCACAGGCGGCGGCAGCGCCGCTGCTCTACCGCCCGTGGGACGGCGAGGGGGCGGCCTATGCCGCGGGAGACCGGCGGCTGTATGGGGGATACGTCTACAAGTGCCTACAGGCCCACACATCGCAGTCAGGCTGGAACCCGGCGGACGCGCCCAGCCTGTGGGCACAGGTGCTGATCCCCGACCCCGCCGTCATCCCCGCGTGGCAGCGGCCAGACAGCACCAACCCCTACATGACAGGCGACAAGGTGACACACGGCGGCAAAACATGGCGCAGCATCTGTGACAACAACGTGTGGGAGCCGGGTGTATATGGATGGGAGGAGGTCTGATATGTGGCAGTATGTTATTCCGGCCATCAGTGCCATCGTGGTGGCCGCGCTGACCAGCGGCGGCCTGTGGGCGCTGGTAGCCAAACGGGCCGACAAAAACGACGCAGAGCGGAAGATGCTGGTAGGGCTGGCTCATGACCGGATCGTGCATCTGGGTATGGTGTATGTGCAGCGGGGGCACATTACGCAGGATGAGTACGAAAACCTAAACGACTACCTCTACGCGCCGTATGAGAAAATGGGTGGCAACGGCAGCGCCAAGCGCGTGATGGAAGAGGTGCGCCGCCTGCCCATCCGAAAGGGGGAACCGGCATGACCCACAGACTGGACTGCAGTTGGCTGGAAATGGAGTACCCCAAGCGGGGGAAGCAGACTTACCGGAAGCTGATCCCGCTGGACGGGCTGCTGCAAAAGAACTACGGCAAGGAGCTGGACTGTACGCTGACCTCGCTGGCCTGCATCTACGGGGCACGGTGGTACGGCACCATCGAGCACATCGCCACCAAGCATGGCTATGACGGTGACAGGAAGGGCACGAATCCTCTGACAGTCAAGGCTATCACCAAGGAGCTTCTACGGATGCTGCACGAGCCGGGAACGCCCCGCAGCGCCTATGGCAAGGTGGTGGGCTGGAACTGGCTGACGGCCCGCAGATTGGCGGAGCGGGGCATTCCCGCCGTCCTCAACCTGTGGGACGATGGCCGGGGCTACTACCACGACCACAGCGTGGTGCTGGTGGGCGTGGAGGAGTACCAGCGGGCAAAGTTCCTGCTGGTGCTGGACAACTGGAGCGAGACGGTGAGCTTGGTTGACTACAACAAGCTATGCGTCGCCAGCTCTCTGAACTGGGTGGAGCCATGAGCGGAAAGCGGGTGAAAAAAAAGCGCAGGACGCCCACCACGAAGAAAATCCTGTGGCTGTGCCTGCTGAACGGCCTGCTCTGGGTGTGGTGCAGCTACGCGCTGGCGTTCCTGGCGGCGCTGCGGCCGGTGGAAAGCGGCGAGATCATCAACATCGCGGAATCACTCAGCACCGCGGCTATCACGGAGATCATCGGCGTGGTGCTGGTGTATTGCACAAAGGCACTGTTTGAAAAACGGAAAGACTTCGGAGAAGTCGGAAAGGAATTGAACGATGAATAATGCTATGTATTGGGTAGAACTGATTGCGGCCATTCTGGGCGGTCTGGCGGTGTGCATCCCTGTGGTGGCCCGTCTGGTAGCGGCGGTGCAGACCGCCGTAAAGGAGAAGAACTGGCCGCAGATCGTGGATATCGTCCTGACACTGATGACGGACGCGGAGGACCTGTTTGCCGACGGCGCGGCCCGCAAAGCGTGGGTTATGCAAAAGGTAGAGCAGGCCGCCAAGAGCGTCAACTACGATTACGATGACGCCGCCAGACAGAAGGTCAGCGACATGATCGACAAGATCTGCGCTGCGGCGAAGGTGGTCAACGGCGAGGTGAAAACGGATGCAGCTGATTGAGAACTTCCTAACGCTGAACCCCTGCTATCATGCCAACATTGCCAACGCCGACGACCGGTACACCACGTTCCAGCGGCGCGGCCCTCAAGGGCTTGTACTGCACTCTGTAGGCTGTGCCCAGCCGTCGGCGCAGGTGTTCACCAAGAAGTGGAACAGCCCCAGCTATGACCGGGCCTGCGTCCACGCGTTCATTGATGCCAACTCCGGCGCGGTGTACCAGTGTCTGCCGTGGAACTTCCGGGCATGGCACGTGGGCGGCTCCGCCAACAACACCCACGTGGGCGTGGAGATGTGCGAACCCTCCGCCATCAAGTACACCACCGGGGCCAAGTTCACCATTACAGACAAGGACAAGGCGTTCAAGCAGTGCGAGACGGCTTATAAGGCCGCCGTGGAGTTATTTGCCATGCTGTGCAAGAAGTATAACCTTGACCCGCTGAAGGACGGCGTGATCCTGTCTCATTATGAGTGCGGCAAGCGGGGCATCGGCTCCGGTCACGTTGACCCGGAACACCTGTGGACGGGGCTTGGCATCGGCTACACGATGGCGGGCTTCCGGCAGGATGTGAAGAGAGCCATGAGCGGCGTCACGGTTGTGCCCACCACACAGCCCGCCGCGCCGGTGGTCGAAAAGACCGTCACCGTCAAGGTTCGGCAGCTGTCCCGAGGCATGGAGGGCAACGATGTGAAAACCCTGCAAGCGGCGCTGATCGCCAACGGCTTCAGCTGCGGCAGCGCCGGTACCGACGGCGACTTCGGCGCAGGCACGGAGGCGGCGCTGAAGAAGTTCCAGACCAAATATTCTCTTGGCGCTGACGGTATCGCCGGTAACGGCACGTGGGGTAAGCTGCTGGGGAAGTAGTGCCCAAGTCGGGCACAAATCTGAGCGAGGCGTGAGGCTACGATCCGCCGCCCTCCGTCTCCGCGCAAGCTCCGCAAGCTCACGGCGTGGGAATCAGCATGAATCCGACACATCGAGCTATCCGCGCGAAACTACAGTCTATGGCGCCCCAGCGGGCGGTGAGTTTCATCGCCGGCCTGGAGCTGCCGGAAGACGAGGCGTTCTGTATCATCGAGTGCGACGTGCGGGGGAAGTCCCGCCAGCAGGTAGCCGACCGGCTTTTCGCGTCGCAGGAATACGTAAAGAAGTGCAGGCGCAGGGGCTACCGCAAGATCGCGGACGCCGTTAATAACAAGTGAAAGAAAGACCCAACGGGGACCCTTTTCAGGCCCTTTGTTGGGTCTTTTTTGTTTTACAATTTAGTCAACAAGGAGGTGCGGCCCGTGAATGAATTCGCAATCGCCGGATATTCCGGCAGCCCCTGTCTGATGTGCCTTGTCGACGGAGGAGACATCTGGCAGGCGGACTACTTTGGCAACAAGCAGCAGCTGATCGGCAAGACCTGCGCGGCCTACGCGGAGCTGGAGGGCACCACGCAGCAGTACTATGACAAGCTGGTGGAGCTGGGGATCATCACCCCACCCAAGACGCAGGAGCAGCTCATGAGCGAGATGCAGACCGCCATGGCTGACATGTCCGATATCATCAAGGGTCTGACGGCCCAGATCAAGGAGATGAAGGAAAATGGGAATGGAGCAGATCCTGGCGTCTATCGGGAAGATGTTTCCCGGAGTCAACCTGCAGAGCGCAGTACAGCGGGCGAAAAAAGAAATCAACGGAACGGCTGACACGCTGGAGGACTGCCAGAGCACGGCCCGCCGCCTGGGCATCGATTCCGGTATCGTGAACAGCATTTTTCAGCGCTACGGCAAGACCATGCAGGCAAGGGCCATCTGTGGCCTGCTGGGAACGACACCTGAGGCGTTGAAGGCAGACGCCGATAGAATCGTTGGGGGTACGCAAAACGGCTCACAGCGCCCTCAGAACGCGAAAGCGGAGGGCGCCGCGAAATTCCCCCGGCTCAAGTAGCCGTTGGAATAAATATTTTTTTGAGAAAGGAGGGCGTAGTATGGACGATCGTAGTTCCGGCATGAGCTGGATCGCGGTACTGTTCGTGATCATCGTGATCTTCGCCATCTTCGGCAATGGCTTTGGCGGTTGGGGCCGCGGCAACAACATGCCTGTCATGATGCCCGACAACGGCTGCAGCCGTGTCAGCAACTGCCAGGTGGAGAAGCAGGAGATCATCGACGCCGCCCACACCCAGTACCTGATCGAGCAGCAGAACAACGACACCCGCATGGCGATCAACGCCAGCACCGAGGCCATCACCAGCCAGGCCAGCCACATCTATGAGCAGCGTCTGCAGGAAACCATCTTCGACCTGAAGATGGAGAACCAGAGCCTCAAGAACGGTATCTTCACCAAGAAGCAGACTGATGCTCTGAGCGAGAAGCTGTCTGCATTCTGCTGCGGCGTTGACCGCCGCCTGGATGCCATTGAGGGTCGTATGCTGACCAAGCCTGCGCTGTACGGCGTGGCGGCCACCGGCGCCGGTCAGGTGATCCCCGCGACCTGCGGCAGCTGCAACGGCAGCACCCTGTAAGCGCAAACGCAAGGCCCTGCTTGGGGCTAACGGGCGGGGCTATAGCCCCGCCCGACCATTAGGAAGGAGTAAAGTATGGCTTGTAAATCTATCCTGTACGCCGCCATGCAGACGCCTGTCACCGTTGCCGAGGGTGGTGTGATCCCTCTGGGCAGCACGATCCGGCAGCATGGCTGTGACGTCCGCCTGAACGGCAACGCCGTCAACATCTTCGGCGGCCGCGGCTGCGACGGCATCTATGACGTGGATGTGTCCATCACGCTGGCACCCACGGCGGCGGGCGCTGTCACGGCGACGCTGTACAAGGACGGCGTGGCCTATCCCGGCGCCACCGCTACCGCCACGGCCACCGCGGCCGGTGACGAAGTTGTTCTGGGCTTCCCGGCCTCCGTGCGGCAGGCATGCTGCGCAGCCGGTGCGTCTCTGACGCTGGTGCTGTCTGGCGGCGGCGCTACCGTCAACAATGTGGCGCTGCGGGTCAAGACCGCGTGAGGTGGTCATGATGCTGCAGTTGCTAGTCGGGATGCTGCTGGGCGCGATGGTCTCCACGGAGACCGGCCGCAGCATCGGCAACCAAGTGGGCAACGCGGCGATCGGCGCCCTGAAGAAGGTCGCCGGGGCCGCGCTCCCGGAGGAAAGCGTGGGAAAGGAGGACGCCCATGAAGCTGATCCAGATGCTATGTGAGATGGTTGACGACGAGATCGCCGATGCGCACAAGTACGCCAAGTGTGCGCTGGAGTACAAGGACACCCACCCCAACCTGTCGAAGGTGTTCTTCGATCTCTCCGCCGCAGAGACGCAGCACATGACCATCTTGCACACCGAGGTGGCGAAGCTGATCGAGAAGTACCGGCAGGAAAAGGGCGAGCCGCCCGAGGGCATGAAAGCCGTCTATGACTATCTGCACCAGAAGCAGATCGACAAGGCGGCGGAAGTCAAGACCTTGCAGGGGATGTACCGTGGTGCGTAGTCTCCCCTGCCGTCTGTAATCCATATGTAATTTTTGCGCCAAAGTTGCAAATGGTCGGCTTAAAATCGGCATAGCCGACCTATGCCGCAAATCCCCCTAGGCCGCATAAATGCAAGAAAACCGAGGAACCCGCATAGTTCCTCGGTTTTCTCGTTTGGTGCCCCGTCGGGGATTCGAACCCCGTGTAAATCCGGCTATAATCGTTGATATTACTGCGTTTCTCGATTTTCCATTTGTAATTCCGTCTGTAATTTTGCGTTGAAGTAGTCGTCCAGCTTGGCGGCGACGGCGAGTTGCTGGGCGGCCATCGTGTGCTGATAGACTGTTTGCAGCATGTTGTCCGTGGCGTGGCCCAGGCGCTCCTGCGAGTACTTATTGGGCACGTTCAGCGCCAGCATAACAGAGGCGTTAATATGGCGCAGGTCGTGGAATCGGTAGTGCTGGACGCCGGCACGGAGGCAGATGGTCTGGAAGCGGACGTAAAGCCCGCGGCGGGTGTAAGTCACGATGCGTTCCCCGTCGTGAGGAGCGCGGGCCAGCAGCCCCGCGATGTAGTCCGGGATCAGCAGATCGCGCTGAGATGCGTAGGTCTTGGTGGTCTTCTCGCCCTCGTCGACCAGGGCGCGGCGGATGTGCAGCACGCTGCCGTCCACGTCCGACCACTTGATGCCGAGGATCTCGGACATACGCAGGCCCAGCCAGATGGCCAGCAGGATGGGCAGCTCTGCCGGTTCGCCTTGTGCGGATCGCATGATAGCGGCCACATCGTCGTCCGACGGGATGGCGATGTCGTAGCGCTGCTTTTGCGGCATGGTCGTCCTGAGTACCAGGTCGGGCCGGTACACCGCCATGGCGGCGCTCAGGAGGCCGTGAGCGTTGCGCACCGTCTTAGGGGACTTATCCCGCGCCATGAGGTTGATAGACCGCTGCACGTCCTGAGCCGTCAGGCTGTCCACGGGGCGGGGCATCAAGTCCTGGAGGGCGTTAGCCCGAATGCGTCTGTACCCGGCCACTGTAGACGGGGACAGGACGGCATCCTTGCTCTCGATGTACTTGTCGATGGCCTCGCCCACCGTCATGCTGTTTTTGGGCGCCACCTTCGCGCCGCCTTTGATGGCGGCGGCCTGGCGTTCCACCTCTTTTCTGGTGGCGGCGGTGATGGAGAACCGCTGGCGGTCGACCATCATGTTGATATTCCAGTTGCCGGAGGGCAGCTTCGTGGCCTTTGGTATTTTCACGTCTCTCCCCTCCCCTACTCCTCCGAGGCGATGCGGCGGGCGTAGCGCAGGGCGGAGAACAGCGCGGAGGACATGACGCCGAAGGCGATGGCCACCAGGGCGATGATGCCCCACGCGCCGGCGCCCACCTGGCCGCTCCGGATGAGACCCGCGTCCTTGATGCGGAAATCCATCACGATATAGAAAATCAGCGTCACCGAGAGGACGGCACACAGAAAGGACAGGACAAGGATCGTCGACAGGCGGCTTTTGTCCAATTCTTTCCGCAGGCTGTTGACCTCGGTCAGCCGCTGGTTTTCGCTATTTATATGATCCTCTTTCAGTTGCCGCCGCAGCCGCGCTTCGGCGTCCTCGGCGGACGTAATACAAAGGCACTCGTCGATAGAGACGCCCAGGAATTTGCAGATCAGCCCGGCGTAAACGAGGCCGGGTACCTTGCTGGTGGCCGCGAAAAAGTTCTTGACGCTGGACAGGGGGATGCCTGTTGCATCGGCGATGTTCTGGTTGGTGTAGCCGAGGCGGTCTCGCGCCTCTCGGCATTTTTCTTGCAACTTTTGTACCATTTTTCCCCTTCGACCCCTTTCTGGGTCGGCCCGGCCCAAATCTTGGCCGTCGAGCCCTGTCGAAAGCCAAGATTCGGGCTTGACCTACCCGACCGAAAATTGCTACGCTGGACGTGCACCCGGCAAGCGATGGTGGCGCAGGTCGGATGCATGGCCCCGCCGGCGTTGCGGAGACGGCGGGGCCTTATCAAATCATTTCGTGCTCAAGTTGGGCACGGGCTAGACATAGTACGGATTAGGCTTGGTGAGGATGATGATCAGGTCAATCACCCAGCCGACACCGAATAGGCCAGCGGTGAAGAGCCAGAGGATGCCTGTGCCGACTTTGCCCTCATAGAAGCGGTGGACGCCGAGACCGCCAAAGAGAAGGCAGAGGACGAACGCGGCCCACTTGTCGATCCGCTTTCTGCCGGGCGGCGCGTAGGCTGCATTGTTGGTAGCACCGTCTGGCTGCTGGTGGGTGGACTGGCCGCAGATAGGACAGTAGTCCGCGTTAATATGCAGCTGGCGACCGCAGCTGCGACAATACTTCGCGGCTGTCCGCGTTTCGGCGGGCAAGGGCTGTCCGCAGTTGGTGCAGAACTTGGCGCCAGCTTCGATCCGTGCGCCGCAATGGCGGCAATACCTTGCGGGAGCTCGTCCCGGATCAGCGTCCACGTATTGACCCTGCGGCCCGCTTCCCGGCACGGTGAACGTATACATGCAGCCAAAAGGCGAGTCGCCATACAGCGCATTCGTATTGCCGTAGTCATCGACGTAAACATAACGATACGGCCCGCCGTAGACCTCAGCGCGGACAGACGCGCCGGGTGTGTTCAGCAGGTTGCGTATTCTTCCGGTGCTGCCACGCTTGACGTAGCCTACAAAATTTCCGTCCACATCAATGCGGATCGCGTTTGGGTCGTGCGGATTCGTCGGCTCTGGTGTAAACTTGATATCGGAAGTGTAGTAGCGGTGATAGCGGTAGATGTGGTCATCTTCGCCGTAGTGGTCTAGGATGTACGACTTTGGAGCGTCAAAATCAGGGTTTCGGCTGAGCATGCGCTCCAGATTCGCTTCGCGATAGGATGTTCCCGCCACATAGTAGTTATATTCCATCCTCATCTCTCCCTGTGTATCTTTTTCTGGCCCCAGCCAGTGAGCGATAAATTATGGACGGAGGATACATATCATGTCAACGCCAGAAAGCCGCTTGCTCCAGATGATCCGCAGTTCCAGCGATCCCGCCGCCGCTCTTGAGGTGGCTATTTCAGTAATCCTTGACTACGTAGTGTCAGCTCTACCCCCATCAGAACAGTCTCCTGCTGTTCTTTCGGCACAAGCCGAAACAGGCGCAGCAGATACTGCTCCGCAGGCGTAACCCGTTCCTCAACCACCTCGCCATCGGCGGGGTGGTTTTCATCTTTCATCAGTTCTTCCGCTGTTATTTTGAAGTAATTCGCTATGCGAAGCGCAGTGGCATCGGACGGCAGTCCACCCTTCTTCCAGCGAGTTACGGACGATCTTTCGAGACCAATTTCCAGAATGACCGCTGTCGGCGATTTCCCCACCGAATTGCAAAGCGAAACAAAATTTTTGTAAAAAGCCATAAAATTTCCTCACATAATTTGTGCAGTCTATCAGAAGTTGGTAAAGTTCGCAAATTTGTATTGACAAGTTGGTTTAGTTGGTTTTATAATCCAATCATCCCCCGGGCGGACAGGCCCGCGGGAATGTCCTCCCATAGTATGTCTTGGAAGTCTGACCCTCTCCATTATCGCACACATAGCCAGAAGCAAAGGCATGGAGGCAAACGCCCCTGTGCTGCCGGGTGACGCCGGCGCGCAGACACGGGTGGTACGTATGGTTTTCTTTTTTGATTCTTTTTTCCCTTTCCCATCGTACCACCCGTTTCGCGCCCTGTCAAGTTAACAGACGTTAAAAGGAGGTGAGTGCGTGCAATTGAGCGACAACATCCGTCTGCGGCGGGAAGCCAAGGGACTGACACAGGCCGAACTCGGGCGGATGTGCAAGCTGACGGCAGCGGCCATCAGCTACTACGAGCGGGGCAAACGCAAGCCCTGCATGGCGGCACTGCTGGCGTTGTCCAAGGCTCTCGGCTGCACGGTCGAGGAGTTGGTGGGCGCGGCCAGCGCCTGAGCATAGGATCTCCGCCCCGGAGGTTACGAGGGCAGGAAGGATATCCCATGAAGCTGACCAATGAACAAAACCTTGCTTTTATGGGCGACCCCCGCCGCGTCGCTGCCCAAAAGCAGCTTAACGAGGCCGTTTCCCACATCAGTGACAGCGTGAAATCCGACGGCAGCGCCGACTATTACTTGACAGTACTCCCTCCGTTGCTCAATAGCCTCGCCGCCGCTGTCGAGAATCTCGCCGTGGTCGAGGCGGTGGTTGAGGCGGAAATCGCGGGCGAAATATGATGCCCTGCGCCACTGAACACCAAACAACAAAGGAGGTATGCGAAATGGCATCGACGAAGACCATCAAGGTCGAATGGTGCGAGAATTTTATCAAAGCGAAATTTAGAAAGTATTGTGCCTTCCTCGGCCCCAACGCTGGTATCGAGGTCGGCTGCTTCTGGAAAATGGCAGAGGCTTCCGGGTTGTGGGAGCGCGGGACCTACGGCACTCCAATGAGCAGCGCACTGTCTCATCTTTGCAAGGTTGAAGACGTTCTCGACGAAGAGGGAAACCGCTGCTACTCGGTATTCAGGTTGGCGCAGCAATCTCCCAGCGCCTAGGTCAAGCATAGCGGAAGGAGGGTTGTTTGTCCATGTACCAAAAGACGGGAAATGCCATCCAAAGGGCGCGTCTTGGTAAAGGTCTGACGCAGGAAGCGCTGGCCGAGCGCTGCGGCTACAGCGCCGACAGTGTGAGGGCGTGGGAGTCCGGAGCCAGAACGGCGTCCATGGACGCGCTGGGCATGCTGGCGACGGTGCTGGACGCACAGTGGCTGCCGGCGGTGTATCTGCGGGAACAGACGGAGGCGCTGAGCGCGCTGATCCCGGCATTCGACGTGGGCCGCCCACTGGCGGAGGCCGCGGCGGCGTTCATCGGCGGCGTGCTTGAGTTCATGGACGGGCAATTTGACCGGAAGCTGCTGCGGATGGTGGCCGACGGACACATCGACGCCATGGAGGCGGCGGACTTTTCCTCCATGATGGAATTGGCGGCGCGGCTGAACCGCGCATATTACGAGCTGCGCTTTGCAGCGCAGAAGGAGGTGTAACTATGCCGAGGGTCAATCTGCTGCGGGATGAGGGGCGGGAACGTGCCAAGGTGAGGCGCACCCTGATCCGCATGAAGTGCGCGGAGCGGGACATCCCGTCTCAGGCGGTGCTGGCCCGGAAGATCGGGCTGAACGAGTCCACCATGAGCACCAAGATCAACAGCGGCGCGTGGACGGCGGACGACCTGCGGGCGCTGGATCGGCAGCTGCGCTTCAGCGCGGAGGAGCTGGCCCAGTTCGTGCGGGCATGAAAACAGCCGCCAGAGGGCGGCAGAAAGGAGCATGTGAAAGGAGGTGAGACGCGTGGGAGACTTCATCCTTTACGCGGCGGCAATCGTGGGCGCGTGGTCGATGGCGGAAGCCGTCATGCGGCTGGTGGACGCGCTGGACAAAAAGAAAGACCGCCTTTCGGCTGGCACCGAAAAGCGGTCAGGACAGATCAAATCTGCCAAATGAGAACACTATCATTGTAGCAGGAAATCAACGAACTGGCAAGGGGGAATTTGCAAAAATGTTAGATATTTTGGTCGCCCGGCCGGAACTTGCCATGGAGCACGGCCTTGACGTGGCCGTCATGATGCACAACATCGTCTATTGGACGATGAAGAACAAGGCCGAGGGACGGCACTTTCACGATGGCCGGTACTGGACTTACAACAGCATTTCCGGCCTGCATGAACTGTTCCCCATGTGGTCTCCGCAGCAGCTGCGCCGCCTGCTCACCAAGTGCGAGCAGCGGGGCCTGCTGCTGACCGGACAGTACAGCGAAAGCCCCATGGATCACACGAAATGGTACTCGCCCGCGGATGCCGTTCTGGCCATCTACAATGCGGCGGACGAAACCGACAATTCGATGTGTCGAAATCGGCAAATCGATTTGTCGGAATCGACAGACGATGTTATCAAAACCGACAAATCATATATAATGAAACAAAGCTTACCAAAGGTTACTAATACCCCCTTACCCCCTAAAGGGGGCGGCGGGCGCAAGAAAAAAGAACCGCGGGAAGCGCCGGACTGGAAGCCCGACCGTTTCGCCGGGTTCTGGGGTTTCTATCCCAGCAAGGGCAAGCGCAGCTGCAAGCAGCGGGCCATGGATCTGTGGGACAAGCTCAAGCCCAGCGACAAGCAGATCGCGGAGATGGGCCGGTGGCTGGAGCGCCGGAAGCAGATGGAGGACTGGCAGCGAGGCGTCGCCATCCAGAATGCTTCCACATTCCTCAGCCAGCAGCTGTGGACGGACTGGGAAGGCATGGACGAGAATTCCGGCCCGGCAAAACCGGATACCCGCGTGGTAGAGAGGCCGGGTGACTACGAGATATGAGCGGAGCGCAGAAGACCGACATTCAGGCCCAGCGCCTAATCGACGCCCAGGCCGCTGTCCTCGGCTCCATGCTGATCGACGGCGACTGCATCGCGGACGTGCTGGCCGAGGTCAACGAGAAGATGTTCGTCTCCGGCACCTACCGGACGATCTACGGCGCGATCCGGGAGCTGTTCCAGGCCGCCAGACCGGTGGACATTGTGACGGTGGGCGCACAGCTTCGGGAGACTTCCGGCACGTCGGACTACGACAAGGTGCTGGTGCAGCTGGCAGAGGTAACGCCCACCGCCGCCAACGTGATGGCCTATGTGGACGTGCTGCGGCGGGACAGTATCGTGTACCGCCTTCGGGAGATTGGAAGGGCGCTGACGGAAACGGAGGATCTAGAGACCTGCGAGGAGCTGGTCAGCAAGGCCAACGCCGCCATGAGCGCCAAGTCCGGCGTGGAAATTTGGGGTCCCAGGGAAATCTGGGCAAGCTTCCTGCGTCGGCACGATGGTGAGCAGCAGATTGAGTATATCGACTGGGGGTTTGGCTTCATTAACGAGCGCGTTTACACCGGTCGCGGCGACTACTGTGTGCTGGGTGGATATTCTACCGCTGGCAAGACCTGCCTGGCTCTGGCCATGGCGCTGCGTATGGCGCAGAAATACCGCGTGGGTTTTTTCAGCTATGAGACGGACAAAGACAAACTCTCCGACCGCATTCTGTGTGCCCGCGCCATGGTAGACTCTGGTGCAATCAAGCGGAACGAGCTGGACGAAAAGGCGTGGCAGGAGTTGCTTTATGCCGCAAAAAAACTGGATGAGGGCGGTGAGGCGCATCGCATTGAGATCATGCAGACTTCCGGCTTCACGGTGGCCGACATCCAGTCTCTCGCCATGAGCCGCCACTACGATGTGATCTTCATCGACTACATCCAGCTGGTGGAACCGGATGGGCGGCGCAGTTTTTCCCGCCCAGAGGAGGTCGGTGCGATCTCCCGCGGCCTCCAGCGCATGGCCCATGAGCAGGGCATCACGGTGGTAGCGTTGAGCCAGCTGACACCGGAATCCAGCGGAAAGAAAAATGAGGCTCCAACCATGTACAGCCTGCGCGAGTCAAAGCAGATCACGCAGGACGCCGACGTAATTTTTCTGCTGTATTTGGAGAACATAGAGGATCGCAACTCACGCCGCGTGTTCAAGTGTGATAAGAACAAGGACGGCGAGGCGGGATGGTACAAGAAGATGATCTTCCGGGGCAACATCCAGACCTTCGAGCCGGAGGCGGCTCCGGTCTCGACGTGGAAGCAGCCGCAGCCGGATCAGATCAGCTTCAAGGAGATTCAGGACGACGGCACGATGCCGTTTTGAGGAGGTGGCCAATGGAAATTGGCGACAAGATCATGTTCGTGCCGTACGCCTGCAAGGCGGGCGTGACGGGCGAGATCAAGAGCAAGCCCGTGCCGGGCCGGGTGGTGTGGATCCATCCGGAGCTGCGCTTCGCGGTGGTGGAGCGGCGCACGAAAAATTATACATACCGGGAGAGCATCAGGCTCACCCGGGCAGAAAGAAGGATGCTGAATGAGAACAATTGCAATCATGAACCTGAAGGGCGGCGTGGGTAAGACGGTCACGGCCATTAATCTGGCCGACGTGCTGCGCCGGGCCGGTAGGCGGGTGGTGTTGGTGGACTGCGACGGCCAGGCCAATCTGACGGAGTTCTACCTGCAGGAAGCGGCGCTGGATGCGCTGGAGGATGGCGGCATTACGGTGACCGACCTGCTGCTGGGCGGCGCTGAGCCTCTGTGGCGCGACAACGTGATCCCGCTGGGCAGCGACGGTCTGGTGTCGCTGCTGCCGGCCGACTCGTCCCTGTACGCTCTGGACATCGCCGCCATCAAGGCGGGGCAGAGCGTGTCTATCAAGGCCTTTGAGGACTTCCGGGACGCGGCGGCGGAGGACGGCGTGGACTACATGATTTTTGACTGCCCGCCCGGCTTCAGCGCCGGCAGCGTGGCCGCCCTGAACGCCGCAGAGGGCGTGGTGGTGACAACCAAGGTGGACGGCTTCTCCCTGCGGGGCGTGGCCAAGCTGCGGGCGCAGCTGCGCTCCATGGTCAGCGCGGGCAACGGCGGGATCGACGGCGTGCTGATCACCCAGTGGCGCAAAGATGGCGCCGTGCTGGCGGGCGAGCAGGTGCTGAGGGGTGCGGCGGGGCTGAAGGTGTTCGACACGGTGATCCGGTGGTCCAGCCCCGTAGACGGCTCCACCATGGCCCAGCAGCCGCTGGACGAGTACAGTCCCCGCAGCAATGCGGCGCAGGACTACCGGTCGTGGGTCAAGGAGTATCTGGGCGAGGAGGTGGCAGGCTGATGGTCAAAGTGTTCTGCGATATGTGCGGGCGTGAGATCGACTACGAAGTCGATGGCGTGAGCATGGATTTTAATCACTACGGCGTCGTGGCCTTTAAGTCATCGTTCTCCGCGGAAAAGCAGCTGTGCATCTCTTGTGCGACCAGGGTCTGCAACTTTGTGGAGAATGGCGCGAAGATGGGCGGAGGTGATCCGGATGGCCGGTAAAGCCTCGAAAAAGTTTGACTTGGGCGAACTGACCCGGGCGCTGGCGCGCGATGTTCCCGAATCGGGAACGGAGGGCCGCGACCAGATCGAGTACATCGACATTGACCTGATCGACAGCGACCCCAGCAATTTCTACGAGCTGAGGGACATCCCCGATCTGGCCGGCGACATCGAGACGGTGGGCCTGCAGCAGCCACTGCTGGTGCGGCCCGGCGAGGACGGCCATGTGGTGCTGATCTCCGGCCACCGGCGCAGGGCGGCGCTGCAGCTGCTGGTGGACGAGGGCAAGGAGCGATTCCGGCAGGTGCCGTGCATCCGGAAGACGGGCGGGAACGCCCTGGTCTACGAGATGCAGCTGATCTTCGCCAACGCCCACACCCGCGTGCTGACCAATGCGGAGATCGGCAAGCAGGCCGCGCGGCTGGAGGAGATATTCTACCAGCTGAAGGAGCAGGGCTATGAGTTCCCCGGGCGCATGATCGACCATGTGGCGGAGGCCTGCAACATCAAGCGGGCCAAGCTGGGGCGGCTGAAGAAGATCGAGGCGCATCTGGCCCCCTGCTACAAGCCCCTGTGGGACGCCGGCGACCTGCCGGAGGACACCGCCGACGCGCTGGCCGGTCTGCCGCAGGCCGTGCAGGAGCGGATCAAGCGGGTCTGCCCCAAGAAAACGCCCACGGCCAGCAATATTCGAGAAATCGGTGCAAAAATGAAAACGGGGTTTTGCTATGACGTCATCGGCCTAAAGTGTCCGGACGGCGGGGTTTGTACTCAGCGGGATAAATTCCTGAAACATAACCTGACCTGCTACAACTGGGAGCGCTGCAGCGGCGGCAAGTGCTGCGTAGAGTGCAGTGCGGGCGGTGCTCATAGGGTGGACGGCAGCGCATGCGGCGCGGCGTGCGCGGAGATGTGCGCCAAGGCCCGCGAGGTTTACGAGAAAGCTAAGGTCAAGAAGAAGGACAGCGAGGAGCGAGAGGCCGCCAGGGCCCGCAGCAAAGCCGTGCAGAAGGCTATGGCGGACGCGGCGCGGATCGTCCGGGCCGCCAACGCGGCAGGGCTGGATGACGACACGAAGCTGGAAAACGCCTACTCGTCTCTGGCCAAAGTTGGGGTGTTGAGGAAAATCTCGCAGGGCGACATCTCGGAAGGCGTGAGCAACTATGCGCTGGGCGAGATCATCCCGTACAGGACAAAGGATTTGACCAACATGGCGCAGGCGCTGCACTGCTCCACCGACTACCTGCTGGGGCTGACGGATCAGCTGCGGCCCGCGGCGGCGGAGCCGGGCCAGATGGCGCTGGCGGCGTGGATGTCCGGGGCGCTGACGCCGCCCGAACCGTGCCAGGTGGTGGCCGACGTAGATGCCGGAGAAGGTGTGAAGATGCGCAGGCTGCTCTACTGGGACGGCACGGTGTTCCGCTTCAAGAAGAGCGGTGTCGACATTGAGGTATCGGTGATCCGGTGGCTGCGGCTGCCGGAGGTGGAAAAGGAGGAGAACGATGCTTAAGGCGGAGGTAGGCCGCGAATGCGGGGTGCGTGTTGAAACGACCGGTTCGTGCACGAAAATTGCCTATGATGTCTTAAATATCATTCAGGCAATCTATTGCTCTATGCTGAAGCTGCATGGCGGAGAACAACAGGCGGAAATGTTTCGGTGCCAACTGGCAATCGGGCTCAGCCCAGGCTCTCCCGTCTGGTGTCCGATCCAAGGCGAAGATGCTACGATCGTGGCGCAGGGCGCAGCAGCGGACGCGCTGGCCCGTGCGTTTGAAAGGGGGCGGCAGCATGACGGAGATTGATTTGACCCGCGACCAGTGCGCCGCGCTGGCGGATTACCTGAAGGAACGCATGGAGCAGTGCCTCCATCAGGGCTATGATCTGATCGAGCTGCTGGTTCTGGTCCAGCGGGCCCTGCGGAACGCCGGCAAAGGTATTGTGGACATCGGCTTGAAGGGTGCTCCCGGCGCGGAGGGCCGTAACGAGCCCAAGTCGGGCACGCCGGAAGGGGGGGGGTACGGTGAGCGCTGCGCGTGAGACCGCCCGGCCCTCCGGCGCGTCGGAGGCGGCCCGGTTCAAGCGGGACACCGCCGACCGGCTGGTGGCCTATCGCTCCAAGTGGGGCCTGGGCTGCATGGGCCGTCTGGCGGCCCTGTGCGGCGGCGACGTGAACGCCGACAAGCTGACCCGGATGTGCGACCGGGAGCGATTCCCAATCGAAATGTGGCGGCTGGTGGCCGCCGCGCTGGATAAGCTGGAAGGAGGAGACGAAGATGGCAGACAGAGTGAATAGCCTGCTGGTGGACTTGAAGCGGCTGAAAGTGGAGACTGGCTCACTGGCCTGTATGGGCTGCGGGCGCGAGCATAACTGCGGCGTCCACGGCTGCGCCGTTCTGCGGGAAACCGCCGACGTGCTTCAGGAATACGTTGAGCGCTGTAAGCGCTACGCCGATGAGATCATGGCGCTGCGGGAGAAGCAGCAGTGGATCTCCGTGACGGAGCGCCTGCCCGCGGAGGGCATGCGGGTGCTGGCGGCAACGGAGGGTGTGTTCTCGGGCGAGGCATACCTCAGCTGCGAGGGCGTCTGGATGCGCTCCTACGGCGTGGTGTGGGTGTCTCTGGTAGACATGCCCGTTACCCACTGGATGCCCCTGCCGCCCGCGCCGGAGGTGACGTGCGATGGGTAAGCAGAGCGGCTTCCTGCGGAAGCTGCAGGAGAACCAGCGGCAGAACATGCACCTGCAGCGGCTGTTCACCATCTAGCAGTGCGAGGACATGGCCCTGATCACGCTGGGACAGGATTTCGGCTTTGGCGAGAAGCGGGCCACGGAGGTTCTGGAGAAGTACCGGGAAACCTTTGAGGCCTACGCCTCTCTGTGTCTGGAGAACGCCAAGGGCGACGCGAATATGGACTATACCAAGGGCTGTATCGACCGGGAGCTGGCGCGCATCATGGGCAGCGCCTTCCAGCCTTGGGAGGTGCGGTACCCGGAGAAAGTGTTTGGTGGAAAATGATTACTTTGGAAGTTGAAAGCTATTGTCATAAGTGCGACCACTTTGTGCCTACGGCCGAGCGGCGCTCGACGCTGTGGTGTGTCCCCTTGTTTGGCGAGGCGGAAACGCATGTTGACGACTGTGCCGTGGTCTGCATGTATCGTGACAGTTGCCGGGCCATTGAGTCGGTGATCCGGTCGGAGATCGCGGCAAAGGAGGGTGAGGGATGACCCGAAAACGATACGTTAAGCTGCTGATGGCATGCGGGTACAGCAGAGATGATGTTGCCTGGATCGCACACGATGTGCAGACGCATCGCGCCTCGTATCGCGGTGACTTGGTTTGCTGGTTGGCGGCGTTCTCCGGCGGTGCCTGGTATGGGCCGAAGGGACTTCGGCGGGAGGCCAACATCCTCCGCTATGCCCTGTATGGCGAGGTGGCCCATGAGTGAGGACCTGCGGTGGCAGTGCTGCCGACAGGTAGCGGGCCCGCTGGTGAAGGAGTCCCGCGCCATCCGGCCAAAGCTCAGCAGGTTGGACAGCCCCCATGATCGGGCGGAGAAGAACAGAATTCTCCGCCCGCCGCGGGACTCCAGCGTGTGCCGCAGCCGCGTGGATCGGCTGGAGCTGCTGCTGGCGCTGTTTGGCTTCGACGGCCAAAGCTACACGCTGACCTTTGCCGACGACTGTCTGCCGCCTACCTTCAAGGAGGTGCGGAAGGCCTGGCGGCGGTTCCTCTACAAGCTGAAGCGGTGGCGAGGGCGGCCCTTCGACTACGTTTATCTGATCGAGGGTAAGCACGGCGACCACCGCTACCACATCCACCTGACGGTGCGGTACAGCGACTTTCCGCCGCTGGCTATGGAGGAGCTGTGGACCAACGGCTTCGTGGAGGGTAAGCCCCTGCTGCTGGGGCCGTACGACACCTACCGGCGCACGGCGAAGTACTATTGCAAGGAGCGCACCGACGGCGTGGTGATCCCCATCGACGCCCGCACATGGGTGGCCAGCCGCAGCCTGACGGCGCAGCTGCCGCCGCCTGAGCGGTGGGAAGACAGCAGCGGCGAGATCTCGTTTCCGGACTGCCCGCGCTGCAAGGGCGGCAATCATGTGTATAATCAGTTTGGGGATTACTACTACGGATGGTACATCAAGCAGGATCCGCTGCGGCCCACGCTGGACGCAATCGACGCCAAGCGGAAGGCAAAGCGGAAACAGCAGCTTGATTCTTAGAATAAGACTTGAAATATAGTTCAGCAAATGACGAAAGGAGCGAATAGGGCTTGCGAATTGAAGAAAAGCATGGTAGAATGTTGACAGTGAAGAACGGCTACCTGCGGTGCCCAACCGCTGGCTGCCGGAACAAGAAAGTGATCCAGGTACCCAAGGACGCCGTGGCATGGCGGATCGTAGCATTCTGCCATGACTGCAAGCGGGAGTACATCGTGGACATGGATGAGGGCCAGTGCTTTGAGAGCCGGGGCCGATGACAGCGCAGAGTATGCGCGGTTGTTGGTCTCGGCTCTTTTTGTTTTACCCGTTGACCGTGGAGGTGATAGCCCATGGCGGGTAGACCGTTACGGCCGTGCCGGCATGCCGGATGCTCGGAGCTGACGCGGGATGGCTGGTGCGATAAGCACAGGCCCAGGCACCAGCGCCGCGTCAGCGAGGACTATCACGCCTGGTACAACCTGCCGGTCTGGAAGGACAGTCTTCGTCCGGCGCAGCTCCTGCGGGAGCCGTTCTGCCGCGTGTGCGCGCAGGCCTACGACGCGGGCGACCCTCGCAGCCGGACCCGCGCCACGGTGGTGGATCACATCGAGCCGCACCGCGGTGACTGGGCGAAATTCGTGGAGCCATCGAACCTGCAGAGCCTCTGCAAGCGACACCACGACCAGAAGACGGCGCGGGAGCAGCTGATGCAGAAGCGCGAAAACTGGGCGGCTTCTCGGTGACCAGCGTCGCCTGCGCGGCGGCGCGCGGTCGGGTACGGGCGCGCGTCGCAGTGGGCGCGTGCGGGCGGAGGCCACAGGCCTCGACCCGCCCCGGGGCTTTCAAAATTTCGCGTGACCCCTGTGG
>ERZ1026880.187-NODE-187-length-35292-cov-10.136419_pt1 | contig 35292 bp, 36 predicted proteins | sample MGYA00380170_ERZ1026880 | MGnify/ENA primary metagenome ERZ1026880 (study PRJEB33269, sample SAMEA4719806) | human gut metagenome | biome: human-associated habitat; feature: organic feature; material: feces | place: Cameroon | collected 2013-10 ...
GGAGTCGTCGGCAGCGTCAGATGTGTATAAGAGACAGGTGAAGAAATAAAAGAAATTCACAAATAGATAAAACCAGAACAAAACTCAAAATAGGGTAACGTAACGTAACCTTTAAAAAAATGACGTTTGGCCATTTGTTAAAAACTTGATATCATTCACAAACATTGATTGTGAAATATGATGTTTTTTTCACAAACTATCTCTTGTGAAATAACTCAATATTTTCACATAGTAGAAAATGGTAGAAAGCTGGAACTAAACACCACAAATAAAAGGCTTTATGGCGTTTGTTGATTATCCAAAGGGATATATGTTCATATTCTAATCATGATATGAACCCCTATAGCCCCCTTAGAGCTACCACCCAAGCCCCAAGCCCCACAATATAGCTATATATTCCATATAAGAGTGAGGGGCTACCCCCCCTAGGGGATTTTGCACCCGTGGGATATGTGGAACGCTATTGTTGTTGTGTGGTTGTTAGTCGTTCAGAGAGAATTATCTAGTTCAAAATTGCACCCCCACAAAGCCTAAATGGACTGAGTCCCAAGTAAAAATCCCTAGTATGAGGGGTATACGAGGGAGTACGAATATGTTCATTAGAAAAGACAACTACATCATAAATACTGACAAGATAGAGTACTTTGCCGAGACGGAGGACGGGTGGATTATGGTACTGCCCGATTTGAGACTTGATGTCAGTACTGAGACAGTAGAGAAGATAACTAATTCAAGAATAAGAGGTGGAAGAAATGGGAAGACCACAGAAAAGATTCAACCTAAATCTAACTCCAAATGAGTTTGAAGATAAGGTACACGAGTATTTTGACAATGAAGAGCAGCCTACAAAGGCGGGACTGCTTTTGTATTGTGGAATTGGCAAGAGAAAGTGGAACGAGCTGAGCAAGAATCGAAAATATGATGATGCTATTGAGTACGCACAAGCGATGTTTCAGAACATGTACGAGCATCAGATGATGGATAAGAGTACGGTCACTGGTGCAATCTTCGGACTGAAGAATATGGGATGGAGTGACAAGGGTACGATTGAAGCGGTAGACAGTGGTGCGATTACATTAGAGCAGGCATTGACTGGTGGAAAGATGAAAGCATGAATGAAGGCTTGGGAATTACTCTAAAGGAGTATATAGAGCGATTCATGAACATTCAGACCAAGAGCGGAGAACTAAGACCACTTGTCATGAACCACGCACAGAATCGTTTCTACGACATATTTAAAGAGCATTACAACGAGGACAAGCCGATGAAGGTCATTATCCTCAAGGCTAGACAGATGGGCTTCTCTACGGTCACAGAAGCGGTCATGACGAGCCTATGCATGACGAATTTCTTTAGAAGTGCGTTAGTAGTAGCACATACAAGTGACAGTAGTACGCATATCTTTGATATGTGCAAGAGATACTATGAGAACTTACCTAAGGGATTGAAGCCTATGCTCAAGTATTCAAATGCAAAGGAACTGAGATTCGAGAATCCTAGCAAGACTGACGATGAGGACAAGAAGGGCTTACGCAGCAATATCAGAGTTGCGACTGCGGGACAAGGCGGTTTAGGACGTTCCAATACATTCAACTACATTCACTGTTCAGAATTAGCCTTTTGGGAGGAGCAAGACGGGCAGACAGTAGCCGACCAGATGACGGGTCTGTTGCAGACACTTCCTCAGCATGGCTTCTCAATGCTTGTAATTGAAAGTACTGCGAATGGATACAACTACTTCAAGAATCTGTGGGATATGGCAGTACGTGGCGAATCTGACATGATTCCTCTGTTTGTACCATGGTTTGAAATGGAAGAATATCGCTTGCCTTATCATGGAGAAACACTGACAGAAGAAGAACGAAGTCTCAAGAAAGAGTATGACCTTGATGACGAGCAGATTATGTGGCGGAGAAATGCCATCAGAAACTTGTGTGGCAACGACCTCGACAAGTTCCGCCAAGAATACCCAAGCAATCCCGAAGAAGCATTCATTCTTAGTGGACGACCAGTATTCAATACACAGACAGTAATGGCTCGTATCAGAGAACTAGAGGAACACCCCGTAACGGGCAAGGTTGGAATGTTCACAGACCAAGGCAATTTCTATGAGACACAAGGCGGATATGTAACTATCTATGAACCGCCACAGTTCGGTCATACATACTCAAGCGGTGCAGACACTGCTGGAGAAGGTTCAGACTGGTTTGTAGCCTATGTGGTAGACAAGGACCAAGGCGGCAAGATGGTAGCGAAGTATCGTGCTCAGAACGGGGAGAAAATGTTCGTTGAGCAGTATATTAGGCTCGGCTACTACTACAACTATGCGATGCTATGCCCCGAAACAAACTTTTCTACCTACCCGACAATGAAACTGCAAGAGTTCGGGTATCTGAATATGTATGTACGAGAGTCGGTAGACCAGTACAAGAAGACACTGCAAAAGAAATTCGGCTTTAGAACGACCTCACTTACGAGACCTTTGGCAATTGACTTGCTTACGGATATCGTAAATGACCATCTAGACTTGATTTGTGACACTGATTTTCTTCATGAGGCATTGAGTTTCATCAAGAATGACAAGGGCAGAGCAGAAGCTGCGGAAGGAGCACATGACGACTGCGTTATGGCAGCTGCAATTACGTACTACACTATGCCGCAAGCTGAATATGTACAGAATAATGAGGTATCAGAGGAGTTTGAATACTCGCAAGACGACCTCGATTTTATCAATTACGGAGGCTGATATGGAGATTTTACTAATTATTGTATGTTGTATCATGTGTGGACTTATGAGTGGTGCATTCATGGGCTACAAGTCGTATAACAAGGGCTATGCAGACGGAAAGGCAGAAGCACAGAGACTTGTTGACAAGGACGGTCTTACAAAAGAAGAGAAAGAGCAGCTGAGACAGGTCATCAATGTACTCTCATGGGGAGGCGGCAATGAAAATTAACACAACTCCAAAGGCAATTTGGGACGAATATTCCAACGGACAGACATACAATCAGTCACAAGGACTGTATGAGACGGTAGAAAAGAACGAAAAGTTCTATCTAGGCGACCAGTGGGACGGTGTAAATGCACCTAACCTCATGAAACCAGTATTTAATCTAATCAAACGTGTATGTACGTACTATACTGCAATGATTGTATCTGATAATGTAGGAGTAAATATCGAGCCATTCGATTCTTCTACGCAGAACAAGGCATTCTGCAGCGTTATTTCCAAAGAAATTGAAAAGGTGCTTGAGAGAGACAAGACAAACTTCAAGTGCCGTACAAATATGAAGAACTGTGCAGTAGACGGGGATACATGCATGTTTGTAACATTCGACCCCGATATAGAAACGAACCAAGATGCAAAGGGCGAGGTGCGTACAGAGATTATCGACAACACAAACGTCATCTTTGGCAATCCATACAGTATTGATGTACAGTCTCAGCCGTATATTCTTGTTGTTCAGCGACTCTACAAGGACACTGTAAAGGACATGGCGGAATCATGGGGTGTCTCAAAGGACGATATCGAGAGCATTCACTCTGATTCTGACCCTAATGGTATCTTGATTAATACGGATTCCAATGACCTAGTGACTGTAATTACAAAGTTTTGGAAGGTCAAGAAGGAAGAAACGGTCGGTATTGACAAACTTACGAAAACAGAGATAACAAAGAACACTACTTCCGTGCATTACATGAAATGTACAGAGAATATAGTACTCAAGGAAGAGACAGACACGGGATATGTCAACTATCCAGTTGCATATATGACTTGGGAACGCAGAAAGAACTCCTATCACGGTCAGTCTCCTATCACGGGGCTGATTCCGAACCAAATCTTCATCAACAAGATATTTGCTATGTGCATGGTCTACATGACGAATATGGGATTCCCTAAGATTTTCTACGACCAGACAAAACTGGGCAAACTTACAAATGATGTAACAAAGGCGGTATCACTGCCTAACATGGATATGGCGGGCAAGATGATGGATTCCGTCAAAGCTCCCGACTTCTCAAATCAGATTATTCAGCTGATTGACTCTACTATCCAGTATACAAAGGACTTCATGGGTGCTTCTGATGCTGCATTGGGTGAGTTGTCAAACCCTAACAATACATCTGCCATCGTTGCAGTTCAGCAGGCATCAAGCGTACCTCTAGAGATTCAGAAACTGGACTTCTATCAGTTCTACGAGGATATCGTAAGAAGCATCATTGATATCATGTCTGAATCATACGGTATCAGACAAGTCCGTATCACAGAAGCACAAGCCAAGGACTTGGGACTGGTTGAAAGACTTGCGTATATGAACCCGATGGACGGTACTGAACTTCCACCACAGATTGACCCGTTAACTGGTCAGCAAGTACAGCCAGCAGGAAGTGTACCTAAGGTAATCTACAAGACTACGATGGAGATTGATTTCAGCACAATCAAGAATCTGAACTATGACTTGAATGTAGAGATTGGTCAGTCAAGCTACTGGTCAGAAGCTACTCAAGTACAGACACTTGACGGTCTGTGGGACAAGGGAGTAATTACTGATGCAGTTGCCTACCTAGAAGGTATTCCCGACAAGTATCTGCCTAACAAGAAGGAACTGATTGACTCCATCAAGAAGGTACAAGACCAAACGCAGCTTCAAGCACAGATGATGCCGCCAGTCACTCCGACAACAGATGCAACAGAAGGAATGAAGGACGGTGTAGACAACAGAGCGGGCGGAGGAGACCCTACAAATGAGCAGCTTCAAGAGACATACGCAGCAAGTAAAGAGTTCTATCAGTAGGACTGAGTCCAATAATAGCTAATAATTACAATACACTTGAGAAAAGACACTTCAAAGGAAGTGCCTTTTTTAGTGCCAACCATAGCACTTGGGAGAATTTTAAATGGCAGAAGAAATGGTAAACCAATCATCATCTGAAACCACAAATGACGATGTGCTTGAAACGATGTTTACAGACGATTCTACGGATGATTCTACAGACGAGAATACAGAAGAAACAGAAGAAACTCACGAAGAGGAACAAGACACACAGTCAGAAGAAGCATCAGACTTCTTGAACATTCGCTACAATGGCGAAGATAAAGCCCTTACACAAGACGAAGCTATCATGCTTGCACAGAAAGGCATGAATTACGACAAGGTAAAGGGCAAACTCGATGCACTGGAGAACGGTGCACTCAAGTCAATTTCTGCTATCGCTGAAAGAGCGGGCATGACAATTGATGAATATGCAGAAAGATTAAACGACTTTCAAGAACAGTCAGAAATCACGCAGATTGCAAATGAATATCAGAAGAAGCACCCCGACGTTGACGACGATGCGGCTCATGAATACGCAAATGCAGTTTATCAGAACAAGCGTGATGCAAAAGCTAGACAAGATGCAGAAACTCAAGCCAAGAGACAAGAGCAAGAGAATGCATACTTTAGAGACCAGGTACAAGCTCTGTACAACTACAATCCCGATATCGACATTGAACACCTAGACACGGAAGTAATCGACGATATCAACAGTGGAATGAGTCCTATGGAGGCTTACTTGCGTTGGGAAAACAAATCACTCCGCACTAAGGCTACAAACAATGCAGTCAACAGTAAGAACAAGAAGAATGCGAACAGTGGTTTAAATTCCAACAACTCAAGTGTCGGCGGCGACCCGTTCCTTGAAGGTCTGCTTGGAAAATAAGGAGATTAAATCATGGCACAATCCGCAACAAACTACGCTGAAAAGTATTCAGACCAACTGACACAGGCTTACTTGCAATCATCTATCATTGCGGGCAAGACAAACACAGAATATACATTTGACGGAGTAAAGACAGTTCACGTCTACTCCGCAGTTACACAGCCTTTACAAGACTATAAGAGAAGTGGCACATGGAGATATGGTCAGCCTAAGGAATTGGAAGATGATTCCCAAGATTTGACATTAAAACTTGATAAGTCCTTCTCCATGACAATTGATAAAGGTAACTCAAAGGATAACGCTGCTTTAAAGAGAGCTGGCACAGTCATCAAGCAACAGATTGGCGAACAAGTAACACCATTCTTCGACAAGCACGCATTGCAGACATGGGCTACTGCTGCTGAAACTGCTACTAAGAATGTAATCACTGCTGCTCCTACAAAGGATACAGTAGTAGACATGTTCGTAAAGGCACGTTCCATGTTCGTAAATCAGAAGATTTCAATGGGTTCAAACTGCTATGCATATGTACCTACATCTACAACATACGCTTTCTTGCTTATGAACCCTGACTTCATTTCCATTGAAAAGCTAGGCGAAAAGCATTTGACAAACGGTCTTGTAGGTAAGTGCATGAACTGGAACATTATCGAAGTTCCGGACGAATACCTACCGGAAAATACATTTGCTTTATTCACACACAAGAATGAAGTATTCGCACCTACAAAGATTGCTGAATTGAAACAGTACAGTGACGTACCTGGCATTTCGGGCTTGCTCATTGAAGGCCGTTACTATGGCGATGCATTTGTACGCAAGACATTAGTCAATGCTACAACTGGCGACCCTACGGGTACATTCGACCTGCACGGTGTAATTACTGCTAAATTCGGCGGCTAATTATTAGAGAACTTTTCAGAGTTCTCTGAAAGGAGACACATGACAGTTAAAGAATTATATGAACGTGCAAAGTCACTGATGTTTGAAAAGCAATCTTCAAAGGACTATGACAACTACTATATTCCTTGGACTAATGTTCTTCTCTCAGAGAACTTTGATTTGGAAAATTCACTTCTGCTTCGTGACGGGGAAGATGAACTCGACGAGATTCCAATGGTAACGAGTGATACAGACGAACTTCCCTATCACGATGTAATCAACTATGAGATTCTGCCCTACGGACTGGCGGCGAACTTCTTCATTGATGATGACTTGTCAAAGTACGATATCTTTCATACCTACTATCAGAATGCACAGATGAAGTACATGAGAGGTAATGAAGTATCTGTTACTGACGTTTACGGAGACTGACAATGCCAATCATTCAGCAGAAGACGCACAGTGCAGCAGAATTTCAGATGCTCCCTATCATTTCTCCCGCAAGCGGAGGACTGAATATCCAAGACCTTGAATATACATTAAATGTGAATCAGTCTCCTAAGCTGACGAACATGATGTACAAGAACGGTGTATTCGGCAAGAGATTCGGGCAGAGACTTGCATATGACTTCCATGTAGAAGTATTTGCAAGTATTAGATATAAAAGCAACATCTTCATTCAGACGAATGGAGAAATCTATGAGTACGATACAAAGGCTCAGAAAATGACTAGCAAGTACAAAGATGCAAAGCTATCGGAAGAAGGCTTCTTCTTTGTTTTCAATAAAGACCTATTCTTCATGAATACTCAGCTTTACTTGAAACTTGAGCATGGAACGACTGCAATCAAGCCAGTTGTACCATTCGTACCTCAAGTGCTGATGAACTGCAAGCCCGACGGTACGGGTGGAGATACAACACCATATGCATACAATATGCTAGGTACAAAGTATCAAGTTTCATTCAGAGGAGACGGTACTACTAAAGAGTTCAAGTTCCCAAGTGAAGCAATTCAGAAGGACAAGGACGGCAAGGTAATTCCAATCGACTCTACCAAGGTAGAAATCAAGATTGCTTCTACAGACCATGTAGAGGGCGATGGCAGCTTTACCGTTGACAGAACGAACTACAAAATCAGCTTCACAGATGCACCGCAGAAGGGAACAAACGATAACGTTTGGGTTACTATCTCAGTTACCAATCCCGACTATGTAGGTGTTATTGAGAAGTGCAAATACTGGACTGCATATGGTGGAGGTAACAATTCCCATCTGTTCCTTGCGGGCAATGGCACATCACGGTTCTACTATTCAGATACTGCTGATGCTTCCTACTTCCCCGAAACGAACTATATGGAAATCGGCAATTCAGAAGATGATATCACTGGATTCGGCTTGCAGTATGACAGGCTGATTGTATTCAAGCCTACTGAACTGTATGAAGCTACATATCAGTTTGGAGTAGATTCAACGGATACTACCCGTTACTACTTCAATACAAAACCAGTCAACAACAGTATCGGCTGCGACTGCCCCGACTCTGTTCAGCTGATTGATTCACGTCTTACATGGCTCAACAAGACATACGGTGTATGTACACTGTGTTCTTCCTTGATTGAAGATGAACGAAATGTAAGACCTATTTCTAGAAATATCAACGGAGGTGTACGTGCCAGGGGACTGCTAGATGAAGAGAATCTAGACAAGTGCAAGTCAATCGACTTTGATGGCAAGTACATTCTGTTTATTAATAACCATGTATGGATGTGGGACTACAACCTAGCACCATACACTGACTCAAGTACAAAATATTCACTAGATGAACTGGCTGAGAACACGTCATGGTTCTACTGGGAGAATATCGGCTATGACGGTCAGATTGTCACGAATGCAGTAGCACTAGACAGAGAACTGTTCTTCATTTCTGATGCTAAATTCTGCAAGTTTACAAATTCATGTGACGACTATGGCAATGAAATCTATGCAGTGTATGAGACACCAATGTTTGACGGAAGTCACTTTGAATCTCTGAAAACGGTCAAGAAGGTATTCTTTGAAGCCCGTGCTGACACTGCTTGCAATACAAAAATTACATACATAACAGACGAAAATTCAAACGGAGAAGAAGATGCAGAACCTATTGTGGTTACACTGAGCCTTTGGAATCAGTTCCACTACAACACATTCGGTTGGACTACATATAAGTATGCAAAGACCTACACAAGAAAATGCTCACTCAAGAAGATTTGTCTTTGGGGGTGCAGACTTGAAAGTGGATTCTCAAAGAATGATGCGGGCAAGGATATGAGTATTTCTTCCATCAAGTTTGAATACACGATTGTTAAGGAGATTAAGTAATGGATAAATTTGAATTTACTCCAAAGAAGGGGTTTGAAGATGCATCTGCATATCCCGACCCAATCTCTGAATCTGAGACACGAGAGCAGCTGATGCGACCATCGAAACAGTTGGCTGACTACATCAACAAAGATGTGTTCAATGCAATTGCTTCTATCAGTGGTGCTTCGGGCAATCCCGATGCAATCAATCAGATTCAAAAGATGCTTAACGACTACAAGACAACTGTAGACGATGCACTAAAAGATTCCAAACACGTTTTTGTCACGAAAGATGCCTATGCAGCACTTGAAGATACAGACAAGAACAACGGAAACATTTATTTTATTGGAGACTAGCAAATGGGAAGAATTTTAAAAAATGGAGTTGAATACGGTGTAGGCGGGGCTGACCTATTAAACCTCATCTATCCAGTCGGTTCAATCTATATCAGTACAAGTTCTACATTCAATCCTCAGACGGTGTGGGGTGGTAAATGGAAAAAGACTGCTGACGGAAGATGCTTGATTGGTGCAAGTACGGCATATCCACTAGGCTCAACTGGTGGCAACGCAACACACACGCATACTACACAAGCACATGCATTAACTGTAAACGAAACAGCTCCTCACATTCACGATAATAATGCTCGTATTAACTGGTTTAATGAACTAGGGCATGGACTTTTAGGCAATGGTTGGAGTGCTAACACTAATATTAGAGTTGATGCTGGATCAAACCACACATCGACGGTTGGCGGTGGTGCAGCCCATAGCCACGGAAACACTGGCAGTGCATCAAACATGCAGCCATACCTTGTAGTTTACATTTGGGAAAGAACTGCTTAATTAAGGAGAAAATATGAACAAATTAAAAATCAATGGCAAGTTTTATGAAGTATTAGACAACGGAGTGAATTACTCCGCAGAAGCATTACAGATGGCATTCGTAGCAGACGGAATGACAGTTGATACACTCAAGTCTGAACTAGCAAATTTCAATGGCAACTTTGACCTTTACAGTGATGACGGTACTACAGTAGTTGCAACATACAACGGTTATACAAAGATTGAATCAATCATGATGCATTACAGTGCAAATATTGTAAGTACAACAACAGATGTTCTTGAATTTGTGATGAACAAGCCAACACTTCAAGATACAGTCAATCAGAATGCTGCTGACATTACTGCAATCAATGAAGCCATTGCTTCACTAGCTGAAATCGTAGGAGGAGAATAAACATGATTAAATGGTATGTAAGACAGATTCAGATGAACCGTATGACACTGGAAGAAGTTCCTAAAAGATGGCACGATGCAGTGGCAGAAGCATTAAACAACTAATCACATTATTTCACATAAAAAACTTATGAATATGGCTTTTCTTTTCTAAGAAAGATGCTATATTGTAGCTAAAGGTTAACAGTATTAACTAATAGAATAGAGGTTGACAATATGAACTATTTTGACCCGTTTCAACAGAATTACAATAATATGTACTCATCATATAACACTGTTCCTCAAGTAGTGAAGGTCAATGGATATAACGGTGCGAATGCATATCAGCTTCCACCGAATGCCAGTGCTTTGCTTCTTGATGAAACTCAGCCGATTGTATGGCTGGTAAAAACAGACGGTGCGGGATATAAATCTATCACTCCGTTTGATATTACAGAGCATAAGGAAACAGATGCTATGAAAAGCATTGAAGAAAGACTAAGCAGATTGGAGAAATTGTATGACGAACAATCCAATTCTAAACAGACTGAATCAACCACAGAATAGCAATATGGTTGAATCATTCAATCAGTTTAAAAAGTCCATTCAAGGACAAGACCCAAAAGCTTTAGTAATGAGTCTCTTAAATAGTGGCAAAATGTCGAGAGAACAGTTCGAACAATTGTCTAGACAAGCTAATTCTCTTATGAACATTTTGAAATAAACTCTTAAAGAGTTGAAGGAGAAACTATGGATTATTCTTTAGCTGATGTTGCAAGTGCTGTTAGAAATAACGACAACGACAACGAATTTGGCGGCGGTGCATGGTGGATAATCGTATTATTCTTGTTTGCCTTTATGGGTAATGGATTTGGAAGCAAGAACAATGGCGAAGCCGTTACAGAAGCGGGACTGTGTAACGCAATGAACTTCAACAATTTAGAAAATTCTGTAGGTAGACTTTCAGACTTGACACAGAATCAGACAATGACTTTAGGTTCTGCTATTTCCAACACTGCGAAAGAAATTGCGTTAGGTCAAGCAAGTCTGCAACAACAGATTTCTAATTGCTGCTGCACAACACAACGTGCTATTGACGGTGTGAATTACAATAACGCTATCAATACCGCAAATCTTCAAAAGACAATTGATGACAGATTTGCTCAGATGGAAAAATCTAGACTTGAAGATAGAATTTCTCAGCTTGAGCAGATGAATAATCAGTTGTTCCTAGCACAACAGATGACTGGTGTAGTCAAATATCCAATGAGTTTTGGATATAATGCGGGAACAAACCCATTCTGCCATCAGGCAACAACAACCACAACTGGTTAAACAAAAGGCACTCATAACGAGTGCTTTTCTATTGCGATTTAGCCAAGCGGTAAGGCAACGGACTTTGACTCCGTCATCGCTAGTTCGACCCTAGCAATCGCAACTATTAAAGGAGATAGAAATGACAACTTACGACAGATTAACTTTTGGAATGAAATGCTTGAACGTCTCACAGATTGGTTCAGCCTATGACGGAAGAAATCACTACTCACATGTTTCATATGAAGTAGACCTAGCGGGCATGGATACGGGCAGAGACGTTTGGAGAAACAAGATGCCTAACACGTACTGGTACTGTGCGGGGGCATTTGGAAACGCAAACACTGGCAACACTCGCTTCTTCTGGTCATGTGACAAGAATGGCAAGGCAAAGAAGGTTCTCTGTGCAGATGGCTACCTAAGATACATCACACTTGCACTGACACACTCAAACAGAAACTTCTCTGTAGGTCACTACTACAAATTTGATGAAATCATGTATCAAGAAGGTACAAGTGGAAGAGCCACTGGCAACCATATTCATATGGAAATCTGTGCGGGTCACGTTAGAACAAAAGTACGTAACCGTATGGGTGGATATAACTTAGCTAATATGTTGGCTGCTAACAGAATGATGTTCTTGCTAAATGGATATTCCTACATCAAAAACGGTGGAGGATTGTCTTGGAAAACAACAAATTCTGTTCCATGGAGTGACGGTGCATCAAGTGGTACATACGTTACTAAGCCAACGAACTGGAACCGTAAACTAGCAAATGGAAAGACATATACAGTCATTCCAAAGCAAGGTTTAAACATGCGTAAAGGAAACTCTACAAAAGCACCAGTTATCAAGACAGTACCATGTGGAAAGAAACTGTACTACTACGGTGGATATGCATACAACGGTAAAGAAGCATGGCTATGGGTAACAGATGGCAAGAATGAAGGATTCGTCAAGGGAGACGCAAATTATTTGAAAGGCTACATTGCCTAGGGGGAAATTTATGGTTTTAAGTGATAAGACATATAACGTATTAAAGTGGGTAGGTTTAATTGTATTGCCCGCTATCGCAACACTTGTAAAGGCAGTGTTCCCAGTGTGGGACTTGCCTTATGCTGATGCAATTGCAACTACATGTACTGCATTAGGTGTATTTGTAGGTACATTGATTGGTGTTTCTCAAGCAAATATGAAACCCGAATTAGATGCAGATGAAGAAGCAGTGGTTGAATTTGTAGAAGAAGAAAACCAAAAAGAAACTAACGGAGTGGGGTAATGGCAGTAGATTCTTCTACTGTTGTTGCCATCATTGTTGCAATGCTAGGCAGTCAATGGTTTGGAAACTGGGTACAGAATACATTTTCAAATACTAGCAATAAAGTAATGTTAAAGAAACTGCAAGAACTTGACTACAAGGTAGACAAGAATCAAGCAGAAACATACCGTACACGCATCTTGAGATTCAACGGAGAAATCAAGAGAGGTGTACATCATGACGAAGAAGAATTTAATGATGCAATAGAAGCTATCAATGGATATGAGGACTTCTGCAAGAGAAATCCTAACTATCCAAACAACAAGGCAGTATTGGCAATCAAGAACATAAAGCATGTGTATGAAAAAGCATACGAAAATAACGACTTTTAGGAGGAATAACCATGTCATTTGCGACGAATCAAGGCAGTGGCCTAAATGCAAGCAATAGAACATATGTAAACCAATCTACTGGCAAGAAGAAAAACGCATCGGGTGTTTACAGAAAATCAATGAACTCTGCTGGGTGGTCAGTCCAACCATATGACTACAAGCAAAAGAACAATCCATCTAGTGGTGGTGGAGGTGGAACTGGTGGCGGCAGTAATGGTGGTTCAAGAAGATACTCTACCAGTTACGCATCAAGTGGGCCAAGTGCAGACGAATTAGCGGCTCAACAAGCCGAAAGAGAAGCACAGGAAAGAGCAGCAGCCCAAGCGGCAGCGTTAAAGGCAGCAATGCAAGCTAGAACTGATGCAGTAAATGCGGCTAACAGTGCATTAGACCAGCAAGGTAAAGCCCTTGAAGGTAAGTACAACACAAGCCTACAACAAGCTCAGGGCGACTATCAGACACTCAGAAATCAGAATGATGTGAACTACATGCGAGCTTTATACAATCAGCGTGAAGCATTAGCAAACAGAGGAGCATTGAACAGTGGCACGGGTCGTTATGAGAACCTTGTAACTGGCAATGCGTACAACAATACTCTGAATAAAATCAATTCACAAGAAATGGCTGAAAGGCAGAGTATCCAAGACAATATTGCGAACATGTGGGCAAGCATTGCACAACAGAAAGCATCTAATAACAACACTACATTAGATAACTATACAAGTGCATTGCAGAATATCATCAATTCTAACTACAGTGGCTATAGTCCAACTGGTTCAGACTACTATCAGCAAGCACTGAATACAATGAATGGTGCATTTGCTACACCAACGAATGCCAATGGTGGAACTAGAGACGGTGTATCAGCATATGCTAGATTACTTGCGAGTTTAGGTTATGACATCTAGTCCAATCAAGCCAGTTGTCGGTGTATCTCTAATGAAACAGAACAGTCCTTATGCACGAATGAGAACAATTGCAAGACAGATGCGAAACAACATGCATAAGACTGCACAGAATCAAAGATACGTAAGAAGAAACGGAACATACAAATAGGAGGTTTCCCATGGCGAAATCAAAATCAAAGAAGATTAACTGGGGCGGAGGAGCGGGATTCTACGACCCTAGTGACAAGACTAAAATCAACAGTAGTGTCAAGAATGAACAGTACAAGAAAAGTCTAGAAAAGAAAAATACTACAAAAAGTAGTGTAAAAACAAATAATAAGTCATCTGAATCCTCAAAAAATACCCCTACTGCGAAAAGCGGTGGGGGTTCTTCTTCTACACAGAAGAGTGGAATTGAAGTAAGAAATCAGAAGCAAGCACAGAGAGAAGCAAAGATTGCAGAAAACCATCAGAAGCAATATGAAGTAAATCCATTCAAGAGTTCTAATAAATCTGTAAATAAGGCAATTCAGACATCTATCGACCAAAATGCAATGCGTAACGGGAACAAGACAAGTGATGCAGATGCAAAGGCAAAGATTCAGAATGAAGTGTTCAAACAGAAGAGAGCAGAACTTGAAAAGTCTGTCAATAATGCAAAGACAACAGTTTCCAATGCAGTAAAGAAGCAAGGGCAGACAATCAAGGAAAACTTTACTGACAGTGAATTACGTCAGAAGAGACTGAATGAAAACAGTCAAGCTAATATTGATTTGGCAGATACACAGACTGCACTTTCTAGAAACGGACAAGTAGACAACCCTACTTGGAAGAATAAAAAGACTAAGAAAATCAATCTGAATGATGCTACACAAGTAAGCAAGCTGAATAAGAAAGCTACTGAAAGCAGTGAGACTGTTCAGAAGAATTTGGATAGAAACGCACTGCTAGGAGTAATTGCAGATACAAACGCATCTTACGTAAAAGGTGTAGAAAATGCAGTATCAAGTGGCTTGCAGTCTCCCTCTAACGCACTGGCTACAGTAGGCAGAGTTGTAGGAAACAATACACTGCAAGATAAAGCGGGTGGCTTTGCACAAGATATGTACAATGCTACTGCTGCTGCTGACAAGGCAATGCAAGACAATAACTCTGTCTACAGTAATGCTATCGGTCAGACTTTCTCATCAGTAGGTAATATGCTACCTCAGACTCTTTTAGGTCTAAGTGGTGTAGGTAAACTGGGCACATTAGGATTGATGGGTGCTAATGTGTACGGAAGTGAAATGTCTAATGCTATGAACAACTACATGGCACAGAACAACGCTGATAAATACTCTGATATCAATAACGACCTATTCGCACGTGCAAATCTATACGCTTTGGCAAGTGCGGGTAAAGAAGTTGGAACTGAAATGATGGATAAGGTCATTCCAGGCTATCAGAAGCTGAACATCAATGACATTCTTGAAGAAGGTCTTGAAGAAGTGGCTGGTGGTGTTCTAGAACCATACATCAATCAGATTCTAACTGCTAACAGTTTCGGCGAAGGTCTAAAACAAGGTACTAAGGAACTGGGAGAATCCATTGCAAGTGGAGACTTGGCTAAACAAGGCATCATGGGCAGTGCAAGTGCATTGCTTGCCAACGCACCATACTCAATTGCAGATGCTGCAAGCAAGGCAAAAGCAAGGTCAGAAAATTATAAATTTGCTAAAGAACATGGGACAGACCTTGAAAAGAATTTTGAACGAGCTATAAGCGACTATAATCTTGCAAAAGGAAACTATGGAGTTGCAAAAGACAACACTTCCAAGGACATGATTGACAAGACACGGTACAATTTCAACCATGAAAATGGAGTTCTTTCTGACTACATGATTAATAACAGTAACGAAACATTCAGACAGTATGCTAGAAATATTCAAGCAGAAAATATTACTGATATTATTGGAACCGAAAGAACAAACCAACAGAGAAATGCTTTTATCAAGAATGTAAATGATAATAATCTTGCAGTTGAATTTGTAGATGATTTGAACCTCAATGGAGAAAGAGTTGCAGCAAAACTAAGTGACGAGGGAAACGGTATTTCAATTAACAAAGGTATTCTGAAAGACCATAATGTAAATTTGAATACTGTATTAAATGAAGCACTGCAAAAAGGATATGCAAATTTATGGCAGAAAGATGGCTCTAATTACGTGATGAACTATGGCTTAGAGTCAGACCCTAATGGTTTAACAAACGAGCAGAAGAATGAAATTCTAAAAGACCGTCGCTTCAAATCCGAAAATGCTTATGTGGCTGACGATGTAAAACCGTCTAATTTTAGAACTACTGGAGACGTGCCTCAAGAAGCTGACGGATTAACAGCCGAACAGAAGAATGAAATTCTAAAAGATAAGTACAGAGAGCAAAAGGAACTTTTTGAAAATGAAGATAGTCACGTTTATTTTGCTGATGATGCAAAGCCATCTGATTTTAGAACTACTGGAGACGTTCCACAAGATACTGATGGACTATCTAATGAGCAGAAAAACCAAGTTCTAAAGGACAGAAGAGCAATGTATGAGCAAGGCATGGATGCTTTTAGACTTAGAAGCCCACAAGAAAGAGCGGATTTTGAATCTGACAGACAGACTGCACAAGACCTAAATGAACGTGCCAAGAAAGCATCAGAAACTGGCAATAAGGCAGAGTTAGGAAATGTACTGCGTGAATCTTCCAATGCATCAGAAGAAACAAAACAAGCAGTAAAAGAAACTGTACGTGAAGATAATAAAAAAGTTGCCAAAGAACTAACTGGAAAAGACGTTGACAATACCCTTGCAGATGCAGTTACAGAAGTTGCACAAGATGCAATTACAAAAGCATATAAAGGTGTTCGTGATGCTGCACAAGGCAAGCATGGAGAAAATGCTGAACAACGTGCCAACGCAAGAGAAGCATCTGAAAGTGATGAGTTTAGGTACGAAACTACTAAAGATGCTGATACATTAAAGAGTGCTCAAGAAAGAATTGATGCATTTAAAAATGATGGAAAGCTAGATGTAAACAGTTCAAATAACATTCTGAATGATATCAAACAGTCAAAAGACAGTCTGCTGAAAACAACTAAAAAGAATGGATATCTGAGCAATGAGCATCAGTATACACAGTCATATGTAGTTGAAGCTACAAATCAGTTAGCTGACATTGAGAATAGCTATCGTATCAAACTTGAAAAGCAAGGATTAGACGTAACTAGAAAATTCGAGTCTGATAAAGTTTCTTATGTTGTTAAAGATGCAGAGGGAAACGAAATTCATAATGAACTGACAAAGGCTTTGCAAGACTCAGCAACCAACGCATCAGATGCAAGAAAACTCGTTATGGAAAATGCTTCTGCGAGTGCAAGTATGATGCGAAACATTCAAAAGATGTGGAAAGCAATGCCTAAAGAAGAAAAAATCTACGACATTGAGAAACTTGTAAAAGATACGCAAGCAATGATTGACAAGAACGGTCAAAACAAAAATGGCGAGCATATCTTACAAATTGATGCAGAATTAATGAAACAGTTTGATGCAGCAGAAAACAACAGTGCTAAACAAGGCGAATTGTTTGATGCGATTATCAAGGATTTAGCACGTCAGACACCAAGAAAACTCAGTGATAAGATTAATGCTTACCGTAATATTTCAATGCTTCTTTCTGTCCCTACTAACTTACGTAATATTGTAGGTAACATGACATCTGAATATCTAAGCAAATTCTCAAATATTGGTTCAAGTACAATTTCTCTTGCATTAGACAAGTCGGGGTATTTCCAAAAGGCTGAATTAGATTTAACGGATGCCAAGAACAAATATTATTATGATTTCAGCAACAAAGTTGTAGCTAATGCAGTGAAAGAAATCATGAATAAAAACAGTAATGTAAAGGCAGACGGCATTCTAGCAAAGGATATCAAGAAGTGGAAGGGTGGAGCAGATAATGTTGATGCATTCCTTAACCGTAACGCTGACTTCAAGAATAGACTTCAACATAATGTAGGTACAAAACTTGCTGAACTTGCAAAACAACAAGGTGCATTAGAAGAAAGTGGCCATTTTACTACTGAATTTCTAAAGAACAATGCTGATTCCATTCAGAAGATGGTAGTAGAATCCTACAATCAATCTGCAAAATCTAAAGCATTAATGTCAGAAAGCAGTTTTCTTCGTGAAGATGGAACACTTGCAAAGGCTACAAAGGCTAACAAAACAGTTGCAGAACAGTTCCTAAAGGAAATTGGTGGAGAAGAAGGAGCAACTGGAGACTTCAACGGTAGATTTGCCAGTGGCGATACATTAAACGATACTGGAAACAATGTAGATGCAAAGGGTAGATTTAATGATGCTTTCAGAGAAGAAACATTTATAGGTAGAGAATCTAAACTGCTGCAAAAATATCTAGGCAAAGAAACTGGCAATATGACACATGATGCTCTCGCTAAAGCAGCAAAGGCAGTATTTGGCGATGACTTCAATGTAGGTGTTATGCATAATGCAGAAAAGATGACAAACTGGCTATTGAACAATGGTGTATTTGGCGATAGTGCATTCTTTAGAAACAATTACGCAAGTGAGTGGGCAAGATACATTGATTCAAAGGGATATACTGCAAGTATCGAAAAAGGCGAAAATGGCAATGTTTACAAGTTTACTGATAAAAATGGCAAGGTCTTAGACGATGCCAAAGCAAATACATTGATGGACGAAGCCAACAAGTTCTCCGTTATCGAAGCACAAGAAGCAGTATTCCATCAAGCAAGTGAGGTAGCTGATAAGTTTAATGCGTTTAAGAAATCACACCCTCTTGTAGGTCTGATGACAAATGCAGTAATGCCATTTACAAAAACACCTATCAATATTGCAAAGAACTCTGTTACATATAGCCCTATTGGACTAATGAAGGGTGTCTATGAAATGACAAAGGGTGTCCAGAGTGGAAGATGCACTGCTGACCAAGCAATCAGACATTTGTCTAAAGGCATGACTGGTTCTTCAATCATGCTATTAGGTGCTTATCTATTCTCACAAGGTATCTTGAACGGAACTACTGGAGACGATGACAAGGACAGTTTTGAAGAAAGCAGAGGTAAACAATCCTACTCTTTGAATCTCCCTAAGGGTACTTACTCATTGTCGTGGCTATCTGTAGCAAATGTGCCTTTGTTCACTGGTGTAAATGCAATGCAGATTATGGAAGATGGAGGATTCAGCAAAGCTGATGCTCTTGAAGCAGTTGCAAGTATTGCAGACCCATTCGTTAATGCATCATTCATGAGTGGACTTGTAAGTACTGTAAAGCAACTTGGCGGAAGTACGAACTATGATGATAAAGATGCAGAATCAGTTAGAAAACTATTCACAAATATTGCAAAAACATACATTACTCAGTTCTTCCCAAGTGCTGGCAAACACATTAATACTGTATTGAATCAGTACAAAAAGAGTACTTATGATGACAACACTGTAGGTCAGATTCTTAACTCTGCTCAGACTGCAATTCCTTTCATGGCTGCAAACCTACAGAATCAAGTAGACGTTTACGGTAATGATGTAGAAAACGTTGGTGGAGACAATCCTATCTTGCGTGCCTTATATACTTATTTAAGTATTGGTACATACAAGTCATACGATAAAACGTATGGCAAGGAAGGAGACTCCTACACTAACAAATTAGAGAAGATTGCTGAGAAGAGTGGAGACTCTAATGTACTTCCATATGTTTCTTCATCAATTCAAGGTACAAAGATGAATGCTAAGGAACGACACGACCTTAATCAGTACATGCTAAAGAACTACAACGACCAAGTACATAGCTTGTTTGAAAGTGGCATCTTGGACGGTTACAACTTGGATAATAAAGAAGATGCTGCACAAGTAGCGGAACTGCTAGGCAAGATTAAGAGCCACTACTTCTATGAAGCAAAGGCTAAACTTTACGGGAGAACAAATCCAAGTGAAGCTGATTCTGTACTGACAGATGCTACAAAGACTGTAGATAATCTAGACAAGAAAGGTATTCCAGTATATCTATCAAAATATTTGCAGAGCCAACAAGCTGATACAGATGCAAACGGAAATTCAATTTCTATTTCTAAGCCATTGAGAAACAGACGACTGCTAGAAACTCTAGGCAAGTACGATGATGTCATGAGTCTGTACAAAAAGGGCGAGATTAGTGACCTTTACAATGTCGGATTGTCTAGTACAGTTGTAAAAATGTCTCAGCAACAGTATGAAGATAAGCTAGATGATTTGGATAATGGATTGCTTACTGGTTATCAGTCTAAGTCTGATGATGAAAGGCGTAAAGACACATTCAGTGACCTAGAAGAAAATCAGAAGTTTGCTGATGCACTGACTGCACACGATATCGACTATGGAGTATTTGCTAACTACAAGACTATCAAGGGCGACAAGAAAGACGGTAAGACAGTCATTAACTCTAGAGCAGAGAAGATTATTGCTCAGATGGAGAAAGATGGAGTACTTGAAGGATTCAAGGAAGGTATCAGAGACGGTTCTTTCAACTATGACAATATCACTCAGTTTGGTCTTACATCTAAGCAAGTAGAAAAGCTGCTAGGCTTGAAAGTGCAAAAGACAAGTGATGACGACGATGATGATTCATCAAGCGGAAGTTCATCTAGTGGCTACAGTAGACGTTCTAGAAGCAGTTCAAGACGTTCAAGCAGAAGAAGTTCAAGCAGCAGTTCATCAAGCACTTCTGCAACTGAGGAAACACCTGCATTTGACCTTAGTGGTGCATTGAAAGCAATCAATAAAGGTGCATCTAAGACATCAAGCGGTTTGACTCAGTCCCAGCTACAGAGTTTATACAATTCAACTGTAAGTAACCATAATTCTAGAATCAGCTCATTACAGACTCTAGTAAATAAAGGCAAGAAATAAAGGAGAAGCGTATGAGACGTGGAACAACACCAACATACGACATTACTATTTCAGACATGAGAAACATCGCAGATGTTTGCTTGGCATTCGAGCAGACATCTTCGGGTGTCATGTTGGCAAAACACATTTCTGACAATGACGGAAGAAGTGGTTTCACGAGTACGGGGTGCTACTTTACTCTGACTCAAGCCGAAACTGCTCAGTTCTCAAAAGGTAGTGTCAAATGGCAAATTAAACTGAAATTTAAAGACGATACTGTTTCAAGTACGGACTTTATTAAAGAAAAAGTTGTTGATGAAATCCATGAGGAGGTATGGTAATGGACTCAACAAAGGACAATGTAAAAGTAAATTTAACAACATTCAATGAAGATAGAAGCGTAGATTTGGATGTTAAACAGATTGAATATGAAGTCGGTATTCAAGTAAATGAAATATTCGGTACTGGAGTAAAATCCGTTGTTCAGACAAAATTTTCAAATGAAGATGGTGGAGAAAATGAGTTCACTGTTACTCTGACAAATGGAAATACAAGCAGATTCATTTACTATAACGGCCATAGAGGCAGTGGCGAAAAAGGCGATAAAGGCGACCAAGGAAATGGAATATCAAAAATTGTTTTTGGGAACGACAACACTATGACAGTCACACTAGACAATGGCAACAGTTATCAGAGTGATTCGCTGATTGGCCCGCAAGGTGTAAAAGGCGATAAAGGCGATACTGGTGCAAAAGGCGAAAAGGGAGACACAGGAACTGTTATTGTCCCAACATTTCAATTAGACGAACGTGGAAATTTGATTTTATATTATGATGACCCTACAAAGTAGGCAAGGAGAAAAAAACTAGATGGCAACTACAAGAATTGACTTAGGAAACATTAAAGGCCCAAAGGGCGACCAAGGCCCACAAGGTGTACAAGGCCCACAAGGTGTGCAAGGCCCAAGAGGGGAACAAGGCGAACCGTTTAAAATTGCTAAAATTTATGAATCTGTATCTGCCATGAACAATGGCTACGCTACAGACGGTGTTGCAATTGGCAAGTTTGTAATGATTAATACTGGTTCAGTACAAGATGCTGATACTGGCAAACTGTATGTTAAAGATGCAAAAGCCTATACATTTATCTGTGACTTAAGTGGTGCTCAAGGTATTCAAGGCCCTAAAGGCGACCAAGGTGTACAAGGTATCCAAGGCCCTCAAGGTCAGCAAGGTATTAAAGGCGACCAAGGAGAAACTGGTAAGCAAGGCCCACAAGGCCCTACTGGTCCAACGGGTAAAGGAATTAAGTCAGTTGTATTAAATCCGGATAATACACTTACATTCAACTATACAGATGCAACATCAACAACAACTGAATCCGTTAAAGGAGCACAAGGCCCAAAGGGCGACCAAGGTATTCAAGGCCCTAAGGGAGAACCTGGGGAAAAAGGTGCAACTGGTTCAGCTGGCCCAACTGGTAATGGTATCAAGAATGTTACATTAAATTCTGACTTTACATTATCAATTAACTATACAAATGGTACGACAGATAAGACAACATCCATTCGTGGTGCAACTGGGGCTAAGGGAGAAACTGGTGCTACTGGGCCAAAAGGCGAAACTGGTGCTACTGGCCCACAAGGCGAAACTGGTCCACAAGGTCCTAAAGGGGATACACCATCTTTCGAAATTGGAACAGACGGACACTTATATGTCATTTGGGGGTAATATATGTCAACTAGGATTGACTTAGGGTATATTAAAGGCCCTAAGGGGGATACTGGGGAAAAAGGAGACCAAGGCCCTACTGGGGCAACTGGCCCAACTGGGCCAAGGGGTGCTACTGGCCCGCAAGGCCCTCAAGGTGTTAAAGGCGATACTGGGCCACAAGGGCCACAAGGCCCAAGTGGAGCTACTGCACATGTCGAAATTACACAAGCAAATTATGATAAGTTGACATATTCTCAGAAGCATAATGGAAATGTCTATTTCATTAACTGAAAAAAGGTGGTATAGCTATGGAACTGATAAGAAAATTAGCAGAACAGATGGAAGATGAGGTTTGTGATAGTAAGCATTATGCAAAGTGGGCATTAGAAGTGAAAGACAAATACCCTGACCTTGCAGAAACTTTATATACAATCTCACTGCAAGAAGAAAAGCACATGCAGATGTTGCATGATGCAACAGAGAAAATAATCAGTGGATTAAAACAGAAAAATGTTTCTATTTCTTCTGACATGTTAGCTATCTATGATTATCTGCATAAGAGACAAATCAAAGAGCGTGAGTGTGCTCTCAGATACCAGAAATTATATAAAAAATAGAATTAGTTGTTGTAAAATATTTTTGGTTAGGTTAATATAATGGAGTAGTTGTTTTTTCCAACTATACAATGATTGACTATATGGGGAAAAGAGAGGGAGCAATCCTTCTCTTTTTCTGTTTGTGGTATAATATTGTTGGCTGGAATAGTCATTAGTCATTTTATTTTAACCTCTATGATAGTAAGAGAGCAGTGAAAGCTGCTTTTTTACTTTGTGGTATAATATATGAGTAGCAACGCAATACCATTAATTGCTACTGGACTTCATGCAGTAATTGGCTTTATTTCTGTATGTTTTCTTATATGACTCCTTTCGGTAAAGACCACTGCAAAGTGGTTTTTTACTTTGTGGTATAATATATGCGTGCAGAAAAGTTCATTCGAAATCATACCTAAAAGACTTCTAGCAATTAAATCAAATGAACAAGTTACGCACGATGAGAAATTCCAACTAACATTTTTAACGGAAAAAAGGGCACTCAAATGAGTGTCCTCTTTTCTTTTTCTACTTTTTTCTTTTTCTACCAAAATCTACCAAAACGTATCAGCAAGTGTCTGCAAATATAAGCAAGTGTAGAAATTGGAAGTGCAGATATTAGCGTATTTATGCTGTTTGCAGGTGCTATCTCTATCTGTTGTAGTATTCAACGATGAGGGATTCATTGAGTTCCTGGTTGAGTTCATTTCTTTCAGGAAGTCTTACGAATGTACCTTTCTTGTTATCCTTGTCTACATCAACGAATGCTGGTGTAGCAATGCTGGATTCAAGAGCTTCATTGATTACTGCGAAGTTTTTAGCGTTTTCTCTTACAGAGATAACCTGACCTGGCTTGATTTCAGCACTTGGGATGTCTAATTTCTTACCATCAACTTCAATATGTCCGTGGTTAACGAGCTGTCTAGCTGCCTTTCTTGTTCTAGCGAAACCCATACGATAAACGAGGTTATCTAATCTGGATTCAAGAAGAACGAGGAAGTTTACACCTGCCATACCATCCATCTTGGATGCCTTCTGGAAAAGGTTAGCAAACTGCTTTTCGTTTAGACCATACATGTTACGAACTCTCTGCTTTTCACGAAGCTGAGTACCGTAACCGCTCAGTTTAATACGCTTTGTAGGACCATGCTGTCCTGGAGCATAAGTTCTTTTCTTAAGCTCTTCGCCTGTTTCTAAAATGGAGAAGCTTAAGCGTCTAGCTTTCTTCCAAACAGGACCTGTGTAACGTGCCATGTGTTATTCCCCCTTATGACATAAGCGAAACAACAACAGGTATAGATTATCAGTAAGGGGTGTTGTTACAATGACATTTCGCTGTTTCAGCTCAGTTACTTTGTCTAGATAAATATCTTAACAACGCCTGTCTTATGACTCTACAAGCTGCTATTATTTGACGCACTTGGTATTATAGGCATACAAAAGGTTTTCGTCAACAAAATTCTTATTGCATTTCCTCTATTTCAGAATTTGTGATTTCATGATAATATATTTAAGATTAGTTAGAAATGCAGAGGGTAATGTTATGAATCAGATTTTGAGTATTATCTCCGATATAAGAGTAGTGATAGGAATTGCGGTCGTTGTATTGATCTTGGCTGTATGGCTGATTGTTGAAAAGGTTCGTACAAAGAAATTCAGAAAAGAATTAGAAGGCTTGGAAAAGCGATATAACGCAATTAAATCGATTCCTTTAACATTTAAAATGAATAAGGCTGTAACTGCTGCTAGAAGCAATGCAGATACAGCAAACAAAGTAAATGAAGCAAAGAAAAGCTATGATATGACGCAGGCTTCCATTCGCAAGATCAGTGAGAATCTTGCAAATTGTGAAGATGCAATTCTGCTTGGTAAATTAAGAAAAGCAGATGATATCATGAGTGAACTTGAAACAGACATTTCCTTAACGACAAAGGAAGCAAATGATCTGGATGCTTACTTGAATGATATTCTTGCAAAAGAAACAGCACAGCGCCAGGAAGTAACAACACTCAAGAATCGTTTCCGCGCATTGAAGTCTACAGCACAGGAAAATGCAGGCAAGCTTTCTTACAACTGGAATGCAATTGAAACGAAGATCACAGATACAGAAAAGATGTTCTCTACATTTGAAGACTGGATGTATTCTAGTGACTATGAACGTGCAAATAAAGAATTGGATGTGATCCAGACAAGTATGCAGGAGCTTGAAAGCATGCTTGATGATATGCCTTCCTTATTAGAAGATGCACGTGGTGTTGTTCCAAATATGCTGGAAGCATGTGCAAAGGATTACAAGAAGTGCATGTCACGTGGAGTGTATCTCAAGCATCTTGATGTAGAAACAAATCTTCGTTCCATTGACAAGGCTCTGAAAGAAGATCAGCTTAAACTTAAGAATGGTGAAGCAAATGGTGTTGCAGAACACTTGACAACATATAAAGAACGTATTGATCAGCTGTCCAAGCAGATTCGTACAGAAAGTTCTTCTTTTGACCAGATGAAGTCTTTAACTAGAGATACAGAAGAAGTATTTGAAGAAGCAAACAAGAATGCGAGATTTGTTACTTCTGAGCTTAGTGCAAATGGTGAAAAGTATGGTTTACAGTCATTGCTTGCGGAAGCTACAAAACAGAACGATGCTTTAACTGCTTTAAATACAACAAAGAATAATGTACTGGATGCAGAAAAGAATTACATGATGCCATCTTCCATGGTCGTTGTAAATATCGCTGATCTCAATCAGAAAGTTACAAATGTCAATCATGCCTTGAAAGATATCAAGAGCAGAATTGAAATGGCTACAGGTGATGAAGATCGTGCAAGCAAGCAATTAACAAAGCTGCAGATCATCATGAATCTCATGCAGGTTAAGATCCGTAAGTATAAATTGCCAAATATTTCAGAACAGTATGAAGATGATATGCGTAAGGCATATGAATATATCCGCTCATTGGATGGCTTGATGAAAGAAAGTCCAATCAATATGCAGTTATTGAATTCAACATTGCAGGAAGCTTTAGATTTTATCTATAAGCTTTACAACAATGTCAATAATGTTGTTGGTACAGTTGTGATGGTCGAAAACACAATCGTATTTGGAAACCGTTATCGTTCAACATATGCTGATATTGACTCTGAACTGACACGCAGTGAACTGTGTTTCAGAAATGGAGAATATACAAAGGCATTGACAATTGCGATTGCTACGATTGAAAAGATTCATCCAGGAAACTATGAATATATGATTAAGGAGAATTCTAAAGGTGCTTGATAGAGTATATTTTGACAACGCCTCTACAACAAATATTCATCCTGAAGTACTGAAAAGCTATATTTCTTTATTACAGAAATACTATGTAAATTCTGAGTCAATTTATAATGAAGGAATTGAAATCAACAGTATGATGGAAAAAGCCCGTCGAGCAATCGCCGGGCTTTTGGGAGTTCAAGCTTCGGATGTCATTTTTACTTCTGGTTCAAGTGAATCCAACACTTCCGCAATTAAAGGCGTTTGTTTTGCAAACAAGAACAAAAAACATATTATTACAACAAATGTAGAACATTCTTCCATTTTGAACTGCTGCAGGCAGATGAAAGAAGTGTTTGGCTATCGCGTGACATATCTTCCTGTAGATTCTACAGGGAAGGTATCTTTGAAGCAGGTGATGGATGCAATGGATGAAGATACGGCAATCGTATCCATTATGTATGTCAATAATGAATCTGGTGCAGTCAATCCAATCAATGAAATCAGTGAATATGTTAAAAAGAAGACACATGCATATATGCATGTTGACTTGACACAATCCATTGGCAAAGTACCACTGGATATGACAAATATCGATCTTGCTTCTATCTCTGCACATAAACTGGAAGGTTTGAAGGGCAGTGGTATTCTTGTGAAAAAATCCTTTGTTCCTTATGTTCCGCTCATTAATGGAGGAGAACAGGAATTTGGCATTCGTGGTGGAACAAGCAATGCGCTTGTTGATATGATGTTTGCGAAGACATTACGTCTTGCTTTAGAAAACGGGAAGAAATATCATTCCTGTATTCAAGAAATGCATGATCGTCTGATTGCTGGATTAAAAAGTATTGAAGGTGTAGAAATCAATTCTCCTGAAGATGCAATTGCTTCTACAGTCAACTTCTCCTATGAAAATATTCCTAGTGAAGTAATGCAGAATGCTTTGAATGAAGGTGGGTTTATGGTGAGCGCACGCAGTACATGTGATTCAAAGTCTATGAATCCAAGCTATGTTCTAGAGGCAATGGGTTTCAGCAAGAAAAGAGCTTCTTCCTGTATTCGTGTTTCTCTTTCGTATCACAATACATTAGAAGAAGTTGATCGTTTTATTGAAGTATTGAAAGGAGTCATTCAACTATATGGTTAAATATGATACAGTCTTGATCCGTTATGGTGAACTTTCTACAAAGGGAAAGAATCGTAAGGATTTTATTACACGTTTATTTCATAACGTAAAGTATGCATTGCGTGACTATCCAGATTTGACATATCAGAAGACACATGATCGTATCTACATTAAATTAACAGATGAAGATACTGATGAAATCAGTGCGAAACTAAAGAGAGTCTTTGGTATCAGTTCTTTCTCATTTACAGAAAAGGTAGAAAGCAATATTGAAGAAATCAAAAAGACATGTCTGCGTATTGCATCTGAATCTAACAAGAAGACATTCAAGATGATGACAAAGCGTCATGATAAGTCTTTTGCAATGATTTCTGATGAAATCAATCGTGCATGTGCTGGAGAAATCCTGCACAATACAGATTTAACTGTAGATGTACACAATCCTGAACTGCTGATTCGCGTAGAAGTGCATGAAAAGTATACATATATTACATCTGACAAGATCAAGGGTGCAGGTGGATATCCAGCAGGTATCAATGGAAAGGTTTTATTACTGCTTTCTGGAGGTATTGATTCACCAGTTGCAGCGTATGAACTCATGAAGCGTGGTCTATTTGTAGAAGCCATTCACTTTGCTTCTCCACCATATACTTCTGAAGCTGCACGAAACAAAGTATTAAAGCTTGCGGAAATGATGAGTGAATATCAAGGTTCCATGCGTGTTCATGTAATCAACTTTACGGATATTCAATTGAATATCTATAAGACGGCAGGTGATCCATATGCGGTAACAATCATGAGAAGAATGATGTATCGCTTGGCAGAAAGAGTTGCTCAGGCATCTCATTGCTTAGCAATCGGTACAGGAGAATCTGTTGGACAGGTTGCTTCTCAGACACTGGAATCTATCGCAGTCATCAATGAAACAATCACAATGCCAGTACTTCGTCCACTTGTATGCTTTGACAAGGTTGAAATTATTGATCTGGCACGTCAAATTGGAACATATGAAACAAGTATTCTTCCATTTGAAGACTGCTGTACGATCTTTGATCCAAAAAATCCAGTTACACATCCAACAAGTGAAAAGAGTGTACATTATGAAACAATGTTTGATTATGAAACATTGTTAAATGAAGCGATTGAAAAGCAGGAAGTGATTTCGGTATATCCAAGAAAGGAAGAGGAAGAATTCCTCTAAGGAAATTCTATGGCATATCATAATAAAGTATCTGCATCAAAATTCGAAAAGAATGCGACAGGTGCAGAAAAGTTCAGCGAACAGGAACTCATGGACGCTGTGAATCATACTGTTGTTGATGTTGAGTTAGATGATAACTATTCAACAAAGCAGAAGCTCAAGATTTATGCAGTTTTGACAAGCTTATCTAACTGCAGCGAGAAAGAACGCAAGAAATACGCAAAGAAAGTAAAGAAATTACTGTAAGTTTTGATTGACGCGGACGTCTTGTTCGTGTAATATATCTACGTTATCAGCCCTCTTGCGAGGTCTGTAACCGCACAAAAAAGGGTTTTAAGAACACAGTGTTCCCCTTAATGGCGCGTCTTATGATAAATGTCAGGAGGTGTAACAAATGTACGCAATTATCGAAACAGGCGGAAAGCAGCTCAAGGTTGAAGCTGGCAAGGAAATCTACGTTGAAAAGTTAGATGTAGAAGCTGGAGATCAAGTAGTATTTGACAAGGTAGTTCTCGTTAGCAACGAAAGCACAAAGATCGGAACACCATATGTAGATGGTGCTAAGGTTACTTGTACTGTTGTTAAGCAGGGCAAGGAAAAGAAGATCAGAATCTTCAAGTACAAGTCCAAGAAGGGTTCTACAAGAAGAAGACAGGGTCACAGACAACCATATACAAAGTTGACTGTTGATGCTATTGAGGCTTAATCAAAATGATTCAAATTACCGCAAAGCGAAACCAGTACATTGACGAATTAGAAGTCAAAGGACATGCCGGAAGTGATGAGTACGGCAGAGATCTTGTATGTGCAATCGTGAGCGGTATTGTTACTGGGCTGGCGAATGCATTGTATGAAATGGCTCATGAAGAAGATATCATTCTGGATGAAGGATATGCACATATCAAACTGCATCATCCATCATCTGCAACAGATATCATCATGAATACCGCAATCATTCAATTAAAAACAGCTCAGGAAGTAAACAAAGATTATATAAGAATAATGGAGGTTTAATACTATGAAGTTCACTCTGAATATGCAGTTATTCGCATCCAAAAAGGGTGTATCATCCACAAAGAACGGAAGAGATTCTGCTGGTAGAAGACTTGGTGCAAAGAAAGCCGATGGTCAATACACAAATGCTGGTTCTATCCTCTATAGACAAAGAGGAACAAGAATCATGCCTGGCAAGAACGTTATGCGTGGTGGCGATGATACTTTGTTCGCAACAGCTGCAGGTATTGTTAAGTATGAACGTTTAGGCAGAGACAAGAAACAGGTTTCTGTTTATCCAGTTGAAGCTTAAGTCATGATACTCCTGAATATTAGTATTCAGGAGTTTTTTTAACAGAAGAGAAAGGAGACCACAATGATTGATTTTATTAAAATGCATGTAAAAGCAGGTGATGGTGGAAGAGGTATCGTTGCCTGGAGACGTGAAAAGTTTTATCCAATGGGTGGACCTGCCGGAGGAGATGGCGGTAATGGTGGTTCCGTTTATTTTGCCGTAGATACAAATGAGACAACATTAACAAAACTTCGTTTTACAAAATCTGTAAAAGCAGGAAATGGTTCCCCTGGTCTGATCAAGAAGATGCATGGAAAAAGTGGAGATGATGTTGTGATTGGTGTTCCACTTGGTACAATGATACGAAATGCTGAAAATGGTGATCTCTTAGCGGATCTGACGAAACCAGGACAGAAAGTGCTCATTGCCCATGGTGGTAAAGGTGGACTTGGTAACCATCATTTTGCGACTGCAAGAAATGATGCACCAGAATATGCACAGCCTGGTGAAGTTGGTGAATCCTTAGATATTCAAATTGAGCTGCGTTTACTCGCAGATGCTGGTTTGATTGGTTTTCCATCTGTAGGAAAATCAACATTCTTGTCTGTCGTAACAAATGCAAGACCAGAAATTGCAGCTTATCCTTTTACAACGATTGAACCAAATATTGGCGTTGTTGATCTTGGAAATGAAAAAGGATTTGTACTTGCAGATATGCCAGGATTAATTGAAGGAGCTGGTGAAGGCAGAGGCCTTGGACATGAATTCCTGCGTCATATTCGTAGATGTCGTGTTTTGATTCATGTCATTGATATGAGTGGTGAAGCAGGAGATCCTGTAGAGTGCTATGATATTATCAATAAAGAATTGGCTACATATGATGCAGATCTAGAAAAGAAACCACAGATCGTTGTCGCAAACAAAATGGATGATGAATATGCATCCATGTATCTGGATGAATTCAAGAAAGCTTATCCTGATATTAAGATCTATGAAGTATCTACTTTAAAACATATTGGTTTAAAGGAAGTATTGTATGCGGCAATGGATGAAATTGACAATGCAAAGGTTGTCGAAGCTGAAAATGCTGCTCCAATTGAAGAAACAATTGTATATCGCTATCAGCCAAAGCGTCCTGATTTCTATATTGAAAAGGATGCACCAGGAAGATGGAAAGTTGTTTCTCAGAAGATTGACAATCTTGTCGATACATATGATCTTGATGATCCAGATCAGGCATATCAGCTTGGTTTGCAGCTGGATAAGATGGGTGTAGATCGTGCATTGCGTGAAGCGGGTGCAAGAGATGGTGATCAGGTTATCGTCAATAACTATATCTTAGACTTTAAAGACTAGAAAGGGGAGTGAATTATGATTGCTTTTATCAAAGGAATCGTTGCTTCCTATACAAGCGACAGTGTTATTGTGGATCACAATGGTATGGGATGGGAAATTGCCTATCCACATACAGATGCATTGTCTTTGAATGCTGAAGTGGTAATTTATACATACCTGCATATTTTTGAGGGTGGTATGAATCTGTATGGCTTTTCTTCTCAACAAGAAAAAGACTTATTCCTGCGTTTGATTTCTGTGAAAGGTCTTGGTCCGAAAACCGCAATGAATATGCTTGCAAAAGCAGGGTATGAAGCAATCATTCAGTCCATTGCATCTGGAGATGTTGCATCATTAAAGAAAATGCCAGGAATTGGTGCAAAAAGTGCTTCACAGATTGTTCTTGATCTGCAGGGAAAACTTGTACCAGCTGAAACTACATCTTCTAAGCAGTCTCTTTCAAAATATCCAAAAGAAATTCTTGATGCGGTTGAAGGGTTGAAGAATCTTGGATACAAGCAGTCAGAACTTTCTAATTGCATTCATTATATGGCGGAAAACCCTGGATTGTCTGTTGAACAGTATATGTCCATGGGTCTACGCTTCATGGCGAAAGCTAAATAGGAGTGTATATGGAAGAAAATGAACGTTTAATGAGCTCTACAGAAGTCGTTGGAGATGAGGAGGAAAGTATTCGTCCTGGATCGCTGGATGAATATATTGGTCAGGATTCTTTAAAGGAAAATCTTAGAATCTATATTCAGGCAGCATTGCAGAGAAATGAATCTTTAGATCATGTATTGCTTTATGGTCCTCCAGGCCTTGGAAAAACAACATTGTCATACATTCTTTCTCATGAAATGCATACAAATATCAAGATCATTACTGGTCCAAGTATTTCTAAACCTGGAGATCTTGCAAGTGTACTGTCTACACTGGATGCTGGTGATATCTTGTTTATTGATGAAATCCATCGCCTGCCTAAAGTTGTTGAAGAAGTACTGTATCCAGCAATGGAAGACTTTGAAATGGATGTTATGGTCGGTGGTGAAAATGGACAGGGCGGAAGAAGTGTTCGACTTCCTTTACCTCCATTTACACTTGTCGGCGCTACGACGCGTGCGGGAGATCTTTCTTCTCCGTTGCGTGATCGATTTGGTATTATTTCAAAACTGGAATACTACAATGAAGCACAATTATCCGCAATCATTGCACGTTCCAGCAGAGTCTTAGGTGTTTCTATTGATGAAGATGCAATCATTGAAATTGCAAAACGTTCTAGAGGAACACCACGTATTGCCAATCGCCTGTTACGTAGAATTCGTGACTTTGCACAGGTATTGAACAATGGTGTGATTTCTAAAGCAATTGTAGATGATGCACTTGTCAGGCTGCATGTCGATTCTCTAGGTCTTGATGAAGTTGATATTCGCTATCTTAGAGGTATCATTGAAAGATTCCATGGTGGACCTGTTGGACTGGAAGCATTGGCAAATTCTATTTCTGAAGAAACAACGACACTGGAAGATGTCTATGAGCCATACTTGATTCAGATTGGCTTTGTCAATCGTACAAGCAGAGGCAGAGTTGTTACAGAAAAGGCATATGAACATTTAGGGATACATCATCCTGAAACTTTGTTCTAACACATATCAAACTGGTATGTGTTTTTATTTGCCTTTTCAAGAAAGTGCATATTCGATATAATTTAAACAACATAGAGGAAAGTATGAAAAAACAACGGAACAAAAAGGATTCATTTGCGCAAACATATTTTTTGAATTTTTCTGTGATTATCTTACTGGCTTTGTTTCTGGTGTTTCTTTACACATATATTATTCAGCATGCCTACAATAATCATATGCTGCATGAATTAATCAATCAGAATGTAGAAAAAGCTAATACACTGTATAGCTATGTCTTAGAACAAGTAAATGATGACGATTTTTTATCCATCAATACAGAAGAAGACATGCAGACAGAGCAGTATAAGATGCTCCATAAGAAACTGAAAAGCTTTCAGGATCTGAATGGTGCAAAAGCAATCTTTACTGTGAAATATGACGCAGATGGCAATGCAATTATTGTTGTGGATGGCATGGATGAAAAAGATGAAGCTTTTAGAAAGCCTGGTACAAGTGTCAGTGAAGATATTCTTTCTATTGTAACAAGCGCATTGCAGGGAGATGCATTGTATACAGATGAAATCATTCAAACAGATAATGATCAGATTTTTCTTGCATGCTATCCTGTCTATGCATTAGATGGAAATGAAGTGATTGGTGCAATCTGTGTTGAAAACAGCTTGCATTATCTGTATTCCTTTGTAGAAACAAATAATCGTAATGCTAAAATCATTGCGTATGTGACGGGAATGATTGCTATTGTATTAGGAATCTTTATCTATGTCAGCTTTTTGATTAAATATAAAAAAGAAAAACGACAGAATGCTTTACTTCATGACAGTATGGAAGCTGTGCATGCGGCAAATAAAGCCAAGTCTACGTTCCTGTTTAATATCTCTCATGATATTCGTACACCAATGAATGCAATCATTGGATATGCAGAATTGAGTGAACATCATTTAGATGATAGAGAAAATCTGCAGAGGTATCTTTCAAATATTCGCATATGTGGGGAAAAGATGCTTTCCATTATTGACAGCGTGCTTGAATTATCACGTATTGAAAATAACAAGCTGAAAATTGAAACAATACCAGTGAATCTGAATGAAGTATTTGATTCGTGTATGCTTATGTTTGATGATTCTATCAAAAAGAAAAAACAGACATTAACAATAAACAAAGATATTTATCATCCAGAAGTATATCTAGATCCAACATATATCACAGAAATCTTTTTAAATATTGTTTCAAATGCGAATAAATATACGTTAGATGGCGGCAGGATTGATATCTCTATTACGCAGATACCAAAAGAAAACAATGCATGTGAAATACAATTTGTCGTCAGTGATAATGGGATTGGCATGTCAGAACAGTTTATGACTACGATCTTTGATTCCTTCAGCAGAGAACATTCTTCTACGATTTCAGGTGTTGAAGGAACTGGACTAGGCATGGGAATCGTGAAGCATCTTGTAGATCTCATGCATGGAGATATTGCGGTAGAATCAAAGCTTGGTGAAGGTTCTACATTTACAGTAACAATCCCATTGCAGCTTGCTTCTAAAGAAGCATTGCAGCCATCATTCGAGGAAGATGATTTCAGCTGTCTAGAAGGAAAACATATCTTGCTTGCGGAAGATAATGATCTGAATGCTGAAATCGCAATCGAATTATTAAAAGAAAAGGGTATGATCATTGATCGTACCAAAGATGGTATTGAATGTATTGATGCGTTAACAAAGAAGAAGCCGCATACATATGTATGTATTTTGATGGATATACAAATGCCTCACATGGATGGCTATGAAACTGCAAAGAGCATTCGTTCATTAAAAGATCCATCTTTCAGCAGCATACCAATCATTGCGATGACTGCCAATGCATTTAAGGAAGATCAGGATAAAGCGTATGCATCTGGCATGAATGACTATATTCCGAAACCAATTGATATTAAAAATGTATGTAAAACCATCAGCAAATATGTCCAGGGATGATATAATTCTTAATGATGAAGAGTAAATGGACATTATTGCAGGAAAAGCTTCTATATTTCTGTATTACGATAGTTATATTCATGAGTATCTATCTTTCAGGTTTCTTTTTCATGCAGTTTCTTGCGTTTGCAGTGGAAGTTCATCCATACGTATCATTCACTTTCTATATCTTTTTATGGATCATTGATACTTTCATTACAAAGAAGCTGATGCTTTCTAAAGTTATGATCTATTGGATACTGAAAAAATAT
>ERZ1026880.193-NODE-193-length-34532-cov-56.213824_pt1 | contig 34532 bp, 64 predicted proteins | sample MGYA00380170_ERZ1026880 | MGnify/ENA primary metagenome ERZ1026880 (study PRJEB33269, sample SAMEA4719806) | human gut metagenome | biome: human-associated habitat; feature: organic feature; material: feces | place: Cameroon | collected 2013-10 ...
TGCACAGATAGGGTCAAGCGGTAATTTTGCAAAGATAGGGTCAAGCGGTGACTCTGCACAGATAGGGTCAAGCGGTGACTCTGCACAGATAGGGTCAAGTGGTAATTTTGCACAGATAGGGTCAAGCGGTGACTCTGCACAGATAGGGTCAAGCGGTAATTTTGCACAGATAGGGTCAAGCGGTAATTTTGCACAGATAGGGTCAAGTGGTAACTCTGCACAGATAGGGTCAAGCGGTGACTCTGCACAGATAGGGTCAAGTGGTAATTTTGCACAGATAGGGTCAAGCGGTAATTTTGCAAAGATAGGGTCAAGCGGTGACTCTGCACAGATAGGGTCAAGTGGTAACTCTGCACAGATAACGAGCAAAGGTAAATACTCCGTCATCTGTTGTGCAGGCAATAACAACATAGCAAAAGGGGAAAAAGGCAGTTGGATAACATTGTCGGAATGGAATTTTGACCCAAAAGAAGATACTTATATTCCCATTTGCGTTAAAACTGAGCAAATAGACGGCGAGAAAATCAAAGAGGACACATTCTATAAACTTAAAAACGGCGAGTTCGTAGAATGCAAGGGGTGAAACAATGAAAGTAAAAGTAAAGGCTGCAAAACGCAAAAAAACTCAACGAGATAGAGTGCTTGAATACTTGCTTGACGGAGGGATTTTAACTGACTACAACGGTATAAAAATCGGTGTGGGAGCAGTAAGGTCAAGAGTAAGTGAGTTAATCCGCCTCGGTTATCCGATAAAAAAAGGTTGGAAAGTAACTCATAATCAATACGGCACATCGAGGGTAAGGACTTATTACATGGAGGTTGGAAATGAATAAATATAACGCACAAAAGGTTAAGGTTGACGGAATCACATTCGATAGCAAAAAAGAAGCACAGAGATATAGCAAATTAAAACTCCTTGAACGCTGTGGGGCTATCAGCGACATTGAATTACAAGTTGAGTATAAACTCATACCCTCGCAAAAAATCAACGGTAAAGTCGTTGAGAGGGCAGTCAGATACATAGCAGATTTTCGTTATAAGGAAAACGGAGAGATTGTCGTTGAAGATGTCAAGGGATGTAAAAAGGGCAACGCTTACGAGATATTCAAAATTAAGCGTAAGTTAATGCTTGAACGATATGGCATAAGGGTGAGGGAAGTATGAGAGATTTAAGACCCGAGCCCTTCTCCTGCCCATTCTACAAGGGCATAGAAAAATGTGAGGAAAGATGTATGTTTAATGTCTTCGGCGTTTGCACAAAGCCCGGCAGTAAGTTTAAGGAGAATAAGGAAGATGACACAGATTAGTTTGATAATTGTAAGCCTGAGGCAGACATCGGGCAATAAAGGTAAGGAAATTATGGAGGTAAAAAATGACTTGTAAAGATTGTTATCACTATGATGCGTGTAAAGAAAAATTTGCAGGACTAAAACATATTCGTGTTGAAAAGCCAAAAAAGCACCTTGAATTAGACCCACAAGTTGAAAGCCGGTGTCAACAATTCAAAGACAAATCACGCATTATTGAACTGCCTTGTAAGGTCGGTGAAACACTATATTGCGTTAACTATAATGATAACTTACAACCTTTTGTTAAAGAGTACAAAAATATAAACCTTGTAAATATGCTAACTCTTATGACTGCATTAGAAAATTCAGCATCAAGAATAGTATTATTAACAGGAAACAAAAACGAAGCAGAAACAAAACTGAAGGAGTTGAAAAAATGAAAATTCTATATAGAAAAGAAATCAATGTTCCGAGTGGGTTCTATTGTACAAATTGTCAATACCTAATGAACGAGAAAAATGTACAAAACAAAACTGTTTTTTATTGTTGCTTGTCAAGATTGTGGAAAAGACCAAATAGTAAAGGTCAATTAATAAAAGACAAATTTTGCATTGAAAATTGTCTTGAAGCATTAGAAAGGAGTTAATCAATGGAACGACCTAAAAATCAGTATTGCAGATATTGTGCAAATGCTCTTGATTATAATGGTGAGTGTACCGATTTCATCTGTACGGCAAAAGCACCCTGCGGAGATGACGGAGCAGGAAGGTTTTACAAAGCGATTAAAGCAAAAAGACCTAACAAATGTAAACATTTTGAATTTTTGAACGCAGATATATTTAGGCAAGATGAGAACGGAAATTTTGCAGAGTACAAGCCGAGAACAGTAATCAAAAGTGATTATGAACAAATGAAAATGGGAGGATAAACAATGACTAAAGAATTAGCAAGATATTTTTTTACGTTGATTGATAAAGATTTGTATTTCTCATTTGACGGAATGGGATTGCCGAATAGTGCTTGTGAATGGCTGGAAAATCAGTTAATGCAAGAAAACTTTGATAAAGTCGAAGAGTTTATACAAAAAAGATATGATGAACACGAAAACACAAGCAAGCCGAAGCGTAAGCTTAGGGCTATGACTATAAGAGAGCATTGTACAAAAGAAAAATGTAAAAAATGTGAATACTTCTATAGAACTAATAATTGTAATTATCCAGATATTAACAGAATACTTAAAGAACGAGAAGACTGCAAACCGTATAAAAAAAGAAACGGCAAATATATACTTATTGAGGTGAAAGAATGAGAGAGATATTATTCAGAGGAAAGCCATTGGAAAATTTACACGGAAAATTTATCTATGGCAGTCTAGGTGTAATTGATACAGATTTATGTGCTATTTACCATTGCTTTGAATTTACGGATGATGAAATGCTATTAGTAGTCCTCGAAAGCGTAGGACAATACATAGGCTTGACCGATAAGAATGGCAAAAAGATATTTGAGGGTGATATTGTCAAATATAAAAATAGTTCACCCTGCAAAATAGCTTATATCGACAGCCAATTTGTAATGATGTGGAAAAATTTTTACCGTAACTTTGAGCGAGTGTACGATGACGAAATTGAAGTTATCGGCAACATACACGATAACCCCGAATTGTTGGAGGTGAAAGAATAATGGCAAATAGTAAAGTATCTTTTGTATTCGGAGCGTTGAGCGATGAATTTAGCGCTCAGTTAAAAAAGCAAGGTTATGAATTAAGAAACAAACAAACGTGGAATAAAGCTGTGTTTTCGACAGTGTATTTACACATTCACGATATTTTAACAGACTCTCGATATAACGAATGTTTGAATAGAATTATTGAAAAATCAAAGGTCGATTGGATTGAAAGCGAGGCAAAAGAATGACATTACAAGAGTTAAAAGAATTACATCAAATCATTAATGATAAATTAAACGGTAAAAGTAATATTGTTGATTTAGAAAAAGAGTTGGATAAACTTATACCTAAAAAGCCGTTAAAACAAGAATGCGATTTTTTTGATTTTAATCTTGTCTGTCCTAAATGTAAAAACCGTATAGTAAATGTTTGGAGCAAGAGAGAGTATAAGCCTAATTACTGTCACTATTGCGGTCAGGCTTTGGACTGGAGTGAGCGCAATGGATAATTTGATTGATAGAAAAGAATTGTTAAATAATAGACCAGAATATCTTAATCCACAAATGGAAGATGAAATTGCGAGTGCAAGACATCAAGGGTGGAATGATTGTAATGGTTATTATTACGATTTGATTATTAAACAACCGACAGTTGACACAGAGCGACACGCTCATTGGAATAATATTAGTCTTAAGTATTCTAATGCTAAACGAATTGATATTTGCTCGTGTTGTAGGGCGGTAATTCTTCGTGATGTTGATAGCGATAAATACAATTATTGTCCTGTTTGTGGTGCGAAAATGGACGAGGTATAGGAATGAAAGCCGGAACATATAACGTGAAATACGAATACATACCACCTGAACAAAGAATAGGCAAAAAAGAGCAACAAAGGATAAAGCGTAGGGAACTTAACAAGACTATGCGAAAAGTAAGTCCGTTCTTTGCTTGGGTGCAAGATAATTGCGGAGGGTATTTATATGACTGAGGACAAAAATAGATTGGAGTGGGAACGATGAATGCTAAAGATTTTCTTATGCGCCCGGCTCAGCTTGATTGCAATATGAAGATGATAGCAACTGATATATTGGTCTTGCGGTGTCAAGCCGAAAAAATAAGCGCTGTGTTATCGCCTGTGGTGGGCGGTAAGGGCGCAAATAAGGATTTTTCGGCGGTAGTAGACCGAATTATCGAACTTGAAGTAAATTTAGAAAGGCTGACCGCTGATTGGATACAGGCAACGAAAGAAGTGCAGGCAGTTATAGAGATGTTGCCCGACCCGAAGAAGCGAACGGTGTTACATAAGCGATATGCGGAAAACAAAACGTTGGTGCAGATTGCAGGAGAGATAAATTATACTGAGCAATATGTGCGCAAATTGCATTCGGAAGCAATAGGCGAGGTACAAGACATATTGAATTTATAAAGTGAGCTGAAACACTTAAAAACAGAGAAAGAAGATTTTTTATGAAAAAGAATATTAAAAAAATTTTGTCAGTTGTATTAGTTATAGCAATGGTAGGTGTAATCTTTATGGGTTGCGATACCAAAAGCGTAAAATCAACCGCACAGAAAACAAGGCAAGATACCAAAAACGCAATATCAGCAGGTGCTAACATCATTGATAATCAGCCTGCACCAACAGATTTAGATTATTCGCTTGAACGATACAATGTCATACGCAGAGCGTATTGGGTAAACGGACAAAGAGAAAAAGCAAACAGTTTACAATGCGAAGTTGAAAAGCCACTCGGATATATTGTTTTGTTTAGTGAAGCAGGCGCCGTTGTTGGCAATTTTATTGTTGACGGTAAGGTTAGTAGCCTTAATAGTTACTTATTTCCTGCACAAACTGATTACGATTGGTCAGGTGATACCGTCGGAAGTGGTGACGGTATTTGGAGAACTGCAAGTTCTTCAAGTAGCGTTTACACCGTTGAAAACCCGGGAATAGACGGTGCATACGGTCAAAATGTTACAGGTATATTTTTCTTTACTACTGACGGCAAGTATATTGAATGGACAGGTGATTTCTTATACAGCGACATTCCGTTTGAAGTGGATAAACCTGTATTGAACTATAAGGAGGGCAAGTAATGAAAAAAGTATTTGCAATAATCGGTGTTGTATTTTGTGCAGTCATTGTTATTGGCACACCATTATTTTTCTCAGCTACACCAACAGGCAAGGCACTATGGAATAATTGGTTTTATAGTGTGCAGAAAGCAGACGACGACACAAATTATAAAACACGCAAAAAGGTTGAGGACACTTGCAGAGCAATGATGTCAAGCTATGAAACCGACAAACTAACCTATGAGCAATATATTAACAGCGATAACGACGAAAAGAAATCGTGGGCGGAGCAAGCAAAAATGAGAGCAAACAAAACCGCTTCAACGTACAACAATTATATTCTCGAAAATTCATTTGTATGGGAGGACAATATACCGAGCGACATTAATTATAAACTTGAATATATTGAGTAAATGCAATATGTAAGAAAGTTACATTCCGATACGATTAACGAGGTGCAGGAGATTATAGACGAAAAAGAGGAGCAGTAACGCTCCTCTTTTTTTAGTTTTATCTTTCTTGTTGAAACTCATATTCGCCTTTTTTTATGGCGAATTCCGCCTTGTCAAAACTATCGTATTCAATGACATATCGTGCGCCTATGCTCAAGCAATTCTTGAATGCTTTCGCAATAATGAATTTTCCGCAGCCGTTGAGAAGTATTGCATATTCATTATTAACCTTAATTGCGAACCACTCATAACTGTTAACATATATGAACTGTTCATAGTTCTTCAATTCTTTATAGCCCTTTAATTCATTTAATCCGTTTTCTTTGATTGTTTTCATTCTAATCTCCTTAATCATTTAGATAATTCTCGATAGCATTTTTTATTATGCTTGCTTGTGATATTCCCTCTGCTTTGCATTTAGCCTTAAAATCGGCTACAAGTTGTTTTGGTAGGCTGTAAGCCACCTTTGTATAAACTTTGTCCTGATACCGCTTTATGACCTCTGCAGACGGTTTACTCATATAATCACCTCTTATTAATTTATCTCTTGCCTTTTATAGTTCGCCGTGGTATAATCAATTCGGAAAAAGCGGCGGCAAGTACCGCAATTTCCATTTTGATTTGGGTGAAGTCTTACTTATTTAGTAAGGCTTCAATTTTTTCTTTTGCTTCGTCAATAGTTTTGCTATCGTCAAGAATTTGTAAAACCATATTGATTATTAATTTGACTTGAAAATCCGTCATTTCGTTATCCATAGTTATTCCCTTTCCGGCACTTGCCACCTTACTCGTTAAGGCTTCTGTTCCTTAACTGTGACTATATTATAGCATATTACTAGGACTATGTCAATACTTTTTTGCAAGATTTTTTATATTTTTTCTTAAAAACTTTCAACACTTTTCAACACTAATCAATAGAATGTTCATAATGAATGATATATAATATAAAATGGAAGATGTGAAAAGAGAGGACAAAAAGATTTCACCTCTTATCATTGATTTTGTCTTTTCATTTTTAACCTCCTTATTTGAAAAAACATCAGGCACTTATGTGCTTGGTGTTTTTATTATGCCTAGATTAACAGAGAGGGGCGGTATTATGGCGAATAACGAAAACTTACTTAAAGGTAAAGATACCCAATTCAAAAGCGGGGAGAAAGCGGCGAGAAGTGGACGAAACGGCGGTATCGCTTCGGGCGTGGCAAAAAGAGAGAAAAAATTGATAAAAGAGACCCTTGAAAAGAGACTTAAGGTTGCCGACTTGAACGAGTTAGCCGACAACCTTATAGAGAGGGCAAAAATGGACAACAAGGCTTTTGAACTGCTCAGGGACACATTAGGGCAGAAGCCTAAAGAGACTATAAAGTTAGAAAATGACGACCAAAGCATAAAGGAAATGGAGGCTTATTTTGACTCGGCAGGATATAATGAGGTTGATAAAAAATGAGCCTTATCGAGTCGGTCAATGGGTAGGATTTAAGGACTTAACGGAGTTACACAACAAGTGGCTTCGTTTATTTTTATTCAGCAAGGATGATGTCACCTTATTAGGTCACAGAGGCTCATACAAGACAACCGTATTAAGTCTCTTCCTCGCTCTCAATATTGTTATTTATCCAAATAAGACTGTCCTATTCTTCCGTAAGACGGATACCGATGTGCAAGTCGTGATTAAGCAGGTAGCAAAAATTCTCGAGAGCGGTTGCATGCAGATGATTATTAATAAACTGTATAACGGCAAAGTGTTAGCGTTCATTAAGCGGACGGACAGCGAAATTCACACTAATCTATGTACGACGATAAAGGGAGACAGTCAGTTGTTGGGATTGGGTATCGGCACTTCAATAACCGGTAAGCACGCCGATATAATTATAACCGATGACATAGTGAATCTAACCGATAGAATATCGAAAGCTGAAAGAGATAAAACAAAACTCCGTTATCAAGAATTACAGAATGTCAAAAATAGAAGCGGTCGCTTCATCAATACAGGCACTCCGTGGCATAAGGACGACGCTATCAGCGGAATGCCTAACAAGCATATATATGACTGTTACAGCACAGGATTAATAAGTAAAGAACAATTGCTCGAACTCAAGAAATCAATGAGTGCGAGCCTTTTTTCGGCTAACTACGAGTTAAAACATATAGCAGACGAGGACGCTCTCTTCGGCAATCCGAATTATGTTAAGACTACCGATGAACTCATATACGAGAGCCGGGCACAGGTGGACGCTTCATATGGCGGAGCGGACGGCACGGCATTTACGATTATGAAAGAGCAGGGCGGTAAGATATATGCCCTCGGTAAGTTGTGGCATAAGCATATTAACGATTGCTTGACCGATATAGACGTCCTTATGGAGCGGTTCAGGGTAGGCTCGATTATCTGTGAGCAGAATGCAGATAAAGGCTACCTTAAGGCGGAATTAAGCGAGAGGGGTCATATAGCCCACCTATATCACGAGAAGCAGAATAAGTATGTTAAGATTAGCACTTATCTTAAGAAGAATTGGGAGCGGATATATTGGCTTGACGAAACAGACCCCGAATATATCGCCCAAATATGCGATTATACCGAAAACGCACAACACGACGATGCTCCTGACAGTGCGGCAAGCCTGTTGAGGAGTTTCGAGCGCAAAACTAAATTCCATACGGTTAAAGGGGGATTTTAATTGTTAATTACAATAGACGATAACGGACTATTCCGAATGAAGTCCGATGAGACTATGACTCCCGACTTGCTGTCGGAAATCATACAAACTAATAAAAGCATAACAACCGAACGATATTCAGAACTCGGGGACGCCTACAAGAATAAATATAAGATATTTACACTTCCGGCAAAGCCTTACTATAAGCCTGATAATAGAATAGCCGTTAATTTCGCAAAATATATAGTTGATGTATTTAATGGTTTTTTTATCGGTAATCCAATTAAGGTTGAGACCCTTGATGATACGGTTAAGGCGTATGTAGAGACCTTGGAGGCGTATAACATTCAGGATGACTTAAACGCCGAATTGTCAAAGACGAGTTCGATATATGGCAAGGCTTATGAGTTATACTATGTCGACAATAGTGCTAATATCTGCGTTGCCGTTTCGTCTCCGACTAATTCGGTAATGGTATACGATGACGGAATTGTGCCGAAGCCTAAATACTTTATAAGATATTATAAAGGAGCGGACAACATCGAGCGAGGCTCGTTCAGCGACAGCACAAGCGTTTATTATTTTGAGAATAACGGGACATTAAAGATTGATCGGGAGGGCGGCAGAACTCACGGCTTCAAGTATGTCCCTGCAAATGAAATGTGCGACAATGACGAGCGGCAAGGCTTGTTTGAAAGCGAAATGCCGATGATAGACGCATATAACAAGGCTATAAGCGAAAAGGCTAACGATGTGGACGCATTCGCTGACGCATATCTTAAGGTCTTGGGTCCGAGGCTTGAGGAAGAGGAGACAAGGACAATCCGTCAAGACCGAATTATTAATATCGAGACGGACAACCTATCGGGCGTTGATGTAAATTTCATGCAAAAGCCGTCTGCGGACACTACGCAGGAGAACCTCATTAATAGGCTTGAACGGCTTATATTCAATATATCAATGGTGGCAAATATAAGCGACGAGAACTTCGCTACGTCAAGCGGTATCGCCCTAAGGTATAAGTTAAAGGCTATGTCAGACTTGGCTAACACTAAGAAGCGTAAGTTTGAGAAATTACTCAATAACCGTTATAAGGTCATATTCAGCAACCCGATTAGTGGAATGTCTCCCGACAGTTGGGTAACACTCCGATATATATTCAACTTTAATTATCCTGCTAACCTTGCAGAAGAGGTTGACATTGCCGCAAAAATGCAGGGTATTACAAGCAAGAGAACGAGCCTTTCGGTTATATCGGCTATTGACAATGTTGATGATGAACTCGCACAGATAGACGAGGAGAACGACGAGACGGAATATAACACCGATTATGCGGTTAATAGGACGGTAGACGATGAACTATTGGGAACAGCGGACAAGGCAACTGAATAAATCCCTTGAAAAGGACGAGGAGAGGCTTAAGAGGCGGCTTGTCAATTATTATAAGAGAGAGGCAAGGCGGCTTGATAAGGAGATAGCCTCGTTTTACCAAAAATACGGAGAAAACAACATAATTGAATATAGAAAACTGCTCCAACAGATGAGCAGCGATGATATACAGTTGTTATATGAGGATATGGACGAATTCGCTCGGAAATATCCTCAATATTCGCATTTAATGCCGACTAGGGCAAATATCTATAAACTTACAAGGTTAGAGGGCTTACAGCAGAGCGTATATATGGCTCAGTTACGCCTCGGAGCGATAACAGATATACAACTTACCGACCACCTTGAAAAACAGGCAAAAAGGTACGGCAAAGCCGCCGATACGGCTAACGGTAAAGTGTTCAGTATGGTTAATGAGCAGACGGTTAAAGGCTTTGTCAATACAGAATGGTCGAACGGTAAGAATTTTTCACAGAGAATATGGGACAACGCCCAAAAGTTAGCCGACACTCTTAATACCGAACTTGCGCAAGGCTTTGCAAGGGGCGAGACCTACGAGAAACTGACAAAGCAGATAACGGACAAATTCGAGACTGTCTCTCGCAATAACGCTTACAGGCTCATATACACTGAGGGTACATATGTGATGAACGAGAGTTCTATTCAAGGCTTTAGCGAGGACTTCGAGCAGTACGAGTATTCAGTAGTTGAGGACGGTCACGCCTGCCCGATATGTACCGCCCTAAACGGTAAGGTGTTCAACATAAAGGACAGAGTGCCGGGCGTAAACTTCCCACCCATGCACCCTTGGTGCCGATGTTCTTTCAAGATACATGTAGACGATTGGAACGAGTGGTTAGAGGCTCAGTCAAATAAGACAAGAGCGGAAAAGGTATTGAATAATCTCTCCGATGATGATATAGTTGAAAACAGAAATGTACTAAAGTTGAATGTTCAACTGTTCGCTAAGAAGTCATCGGATTTCAAGACTATTGTATTACCGCCGAAAGAATACGGAAAGGTAATGCACACTTTGGCAACGGATATAAGCAAAGAACAATTAAATAAAAAGACATTTTACAAATCTATCGGCGATTACATATATTATGTTGAAAACAATGGATTTGGTAACTTTAGAATTATAGGAAAGAGTAAAATCAAATGACAAATACCGATAGAATTTTAGAAGAAAAATTAAGACGACTTTTTAATGATGATGATTTTGTACTTGGTGTGTTCACTTTTATGAACGACCAAAGCGCAAGGCAAGAATTAATCAATTATATTGACAATAATAAAAATGCAACATCCGAGGAAATTGGACTGATTGCTTTAGACTATGGATTGAACAACCAAGGTGAGATATGACAACAGTAACCCTGGAACCTAACCGCCTATCGGTCGTAGGACACGCAGGCTACGGCAAGGTCGGTTATGATATAGTATGTGCAGGAATAAGCACATTAACATTTACATTAAAAGAAAGCCTAGAACTCTACACAAGCGATTGTGTGGAGTTTTTTATTGCAGACGGTAAAGTTATAGCCTCTTGGAGCGAACTAAGCGATAAAGGGGCATTATTACTTAATTCATATATAACGGGGGCGTTAATGCTAGCGAACGACTACCCCGATTATATAACTGTGCAAACATTGACCACATTAAAAGCAAATGGCAACACGGCGCAAACATTGAACGCCTTAAAATCTATGGATGACGAAAACTCACTCGCTAAAAATGGAGGAAATTACTATGAAGTACACAAAAATGCTTCAATTCTTCGCTGAGGACGGAGAAAGCAAGGACAACACAGCCGACACTACGACAACAACGGACAACACCGCAACGGACGACCCGAAAGAGAAAACATATACACAGGCGGAAGTAACGGAACTAATCGAGAAACGGCTCATCAGGGAAAGAGAAAAGCAGAAAAAAGCGGCAAGCGAGGCAGAAAAACTCGCAAAAATGTCGGCACAGGAGCAAGCGGAATATCAGCGAGACGAATATCAGAAAGAACTCGAAGAACTCAAAGCGAAACTTGCAAGGGCAGACATCAAGGAGACGGCAAGGGCTATGCTTGCGGCTGACAATATCTCTATTCCGGACAACCTTATCAGTGCTATTATCACCGATAACGCAGACTCCACCCAGCAGGCAATCAAGGGCTTTGCGGCGGCATTCAAGGAAGCAGTAAAGACCGAGGTTGCAAATCGCTTAAAGGGAAACGAACCGAAAGCAAGCACTCAGTCCAATATAACAAAGGCTGAGATTTTGGCGGTTAAAGACCCTATCGAGCGACAGAAACTCATCAGAGAACACATATCATTATTCAGATAGGAGAATTACTATGAACAAATTTAATCTTCAGCACTTTGCGGCTGAAACCAACATCACAAAGACGACAGACCTTGAGCCTGCTATCTCTGTTGATTTTACATCGAGAATATCGACTACGCTTAGAGCGTTGCAGGAAGTGCTTGGAATCACCTCCATGCAACCTATGGCAGAGGGTACACAAATCAAAATCTATAAGTACAACAAGACAAACAGCCCTGCTCAGGTAGCAGAGGGCGAGAAAATCAATCTCACTAAGGTTGAACGAAAACTCATCGCTACTAAGGAACTTACTGTTAAGAAGTACCGCAGAGAGGCAACCGCCGAGGCTATTCAGCGTTCGGGTAAGGCTGTCGCTATTAACGGTTGCGATGCAAAACTCGTTAATGAACTTCAAAAGGACATCAAGGCTGACTTCTTTACTATGGTAACAGGTACAACAGGCGTAACTACGGCAACAGCAGGAGCAACCTTGCAGGCAGCTTGTGCTAATGCTTGGGCTTCTCTTAACGCTAAGTTTGAGGATGAAGATGTAAACGCTGTTTATTTCATCAATCCTGTTGACCTTGCAGGCTATCTTGGCAATGCAGAAATCACAATGCAGACCGCATTCGGCTTGTCTTACATCTCGAATTTCCTCGGTCTCGGTACTGTGATTGTATCACCTAAAGTAACAGCAGGCACGGTATTCGCTACCGCTAAGGAAAACCTTAACGGCGCATATATTCCGACAAGCGGCGCACTTGGTGAGGTGTTCGGTCTTACTACCGACGAGACAGGTATGGTCGGTATGGTTCATACGCCTAAGACAGATACCGCTTCTATTGAGACTTTGCTCCTCTCCTCGGTATTATTCTATCCCGAAAGAGCAGACGGCATTGTCAAGGCGGCTATTACCCCTGCCGAGACGGTTAAGGGCTAATCTAAGAAAGGTCAATTATGGCAATTATAAACAGGGTCAAGGCTATTCTTGACGGAGAAGATTACAATGAGAAAAGGTTAAATGAATATGTCGATATGGTGGTTGACAGGCTATGTCTTAGATTAGGTGAGGAGACACTCCCAAGGCGTTGGGAGACCGTCGCCGCATTGTGCGTTGTTAAACTGCACCGCCGATATTATTACGAGGGTATTTCAACGGAGAATGACGGCGGTATTTCCGTTAATTTCGTTGATGATATACTGTCGGAGTATCAGTCCGAAATCTCCGCATATAAGACAACAACAAAAGGGGTGCGTTTCTTATGAAGTGGCTTAAGTGTTCATTAATTAAGAAAGAGAAAAAAGGCGTTGACCGACTTAATAACCCGATATATGAAGATGTCGAGTATAAGTCGGCTTTTTGCCGATTTGCACCGCTTACGGAAAAAGACATAGCAATGTCAAGCCGTGAGATAACATCAAGAACGGCTAAAATCATAGTTAGAGACACATTCAATAACCTTGAACCGTGCGAGGCTGTTATTGTTAACGGTGATAAGTATACCGTTAATGATAAGACAGACATATCATGGTTCGTCGTTCTGTCGACCGAAAGGGTGATATAATGGCTTATCGCTATACAATTCAGGGAGCAGATGAACTTATAACCGCACTTGAAAGGGTAGGCTCTACACAAGTGAATAACATTGTGAGAGCAAATATAACGCAGATGTATAACAGGGCGGCGAGTAACGACCCTAAGTCGGGCGGTACCCCTGTCGCTCCGAGTACGAAATGGCACAAAGGCGGTCAATTAAGGCAGTCAAGGGCGGTAACGAATGACGGAAAAAACTCGACATTCGGTTATACCGCCTCATACGCTCCGCATGTAGAGTACGGACATAGAACCGTCAACGGCGGTTATGTGCCCGGACAATACTTTTTGAGGGAGAATAAAAACCGACAGGAAAAAATCTTTATTAAGGACTGTTCGGAAGAACTCGCTAGGAGGATGAAAAAAAGGTAATGTTAAAGCAATTAAGCATAGTCGATTTAATTTCGGCAGTAAAACAGCAGGTAGAAAAAAACACAAAATATAAGTGTTACGATTTCTACCCCAAAAGGGCAAAATCACCGTTCTATATTGCCGAGTTATACGAGAGTGTGCCGAATAATTCAAAAACGACTTACAGAACGAGTTACACGCTTAATATTCACGCCATGTCGTCTCCTAGCGACAGTAATGTTGAATTATACGATATGATTCAGTCGCTTGACGAGGCTTTGACTGAGGATATAGAACTGCCTGTCGGCTATCAATTAGTGGCACAGATGAATTTAGGCGTAAATGCTATTTACTTTGAAGAGGAAACAGACGAACGACACGCTGTAATCAAGTATCAGTTTATGGTTGCTTACGGTTACATTGAGAAATAGGAGTTATGATATGAAGAATTTTAATTTACAATTATTCGCAGATAATGGAGGCGTTCAAACTACAGAAAAGTTTGACGGCGGCAAATACGGCGACCCGACTCAAATTGAGAATTTCGCCGTAGCCGGCAAGGACGTAATATTGTCGGTGTGGAGTGCCGACGGCACAACTCTGCTTGCGATTAAGGGTCAAAAATCCCTTAAACTTAACAGAAGTGCGGACAGCCTTGAAATTACTTCCAAAGACACAGAGGGCTCGTGGAAGTCAAAGATTGCAGGAATGAAAGAGTGGAGCATTGATACTGACGGTATCGCTCACCTTAACGACCAAAGCCAAAAGGTACTCTCTACTGCATTCAGCGAGAGCAATCCTGTGCTTGTAAAAATCACAAATAAAAAGACAAAAAAGGATATGTTCGGCGGTCTTGCTGTTATTACAGATTTCCCGCTTGATATGCCTTATGACGATTGTATGACCTACTCCCTTAAATTAGAGGGAATGGGCGAATTAACAGATTTGAGCGAGGAGTAAGAGAATGTCCGAAATTAATATTAATGACGAGATTTATGAACTTAAATTCAATATGAGCCGTATTGAGATGATTGAAAGTCAAACTTCAATGCCCACAATGGCTCAATTAAGGCAGACAGAGGGTTTCCTCGGCATTTCCGACCTTAAGGCATACATACAGTTTGGCTTGAAGAAAAAGGGCGATGATGTCTTTGTAATGCCTAAGCCTGCTCGTGAGATTGCAGAGCAACTTATTGAGAAAGACTATCAAGAGGCTTGTTATTTAGTCCTTGAAGCACTACAGAGGGACTGCCCTTTTTTCTTCCGCGCCAACTGATTGATTTTGAGTTTTTCAATTCCAAAGAAAAAGACGAAATATATGAACAAATAGCAAAGCCGTATCGCAAGGATATTGACTTTGCTTTTTTTGTTGCAAATTTCAATTTTTCCAAAAAAGATTATGAGGAATTAACGCCTAAAGAGAGGGCTTTCATCCTGAAAGCGTGGGAAGAGAAAAAAGTATCAGACACACTGGCGATATATAACGCCTGCTACGCCGCTTTCTTTAACGCTAATAGGGATAAAAAACAAAGACCGATTAAGTTATTTGAACGACGAACTCCTGTTGATAAGGAACTTATCAAGGAAAATGAAAAAATCGTCCGTGAGGCAAGCGAAAATAACAAATCTTGGGTAGATAAGATTTACAAGAAGTTGAAAGGAGAGTGATGTTATGGCTGATTATACAATATCTGTTACGCTGTCGGGCGATGATTCGAGTTTTCAGCAAATGTTTAATAATGCTCAAAAGAGCGTTGACAGTTTCAAAGCGAGAACAAGCGGAGTAACATCGGGATTGTCAAGTTTCGGTGCAAAATGCACTGAAATCGGCAGTAAATTAACTAAGTCAATCACTACTCCTGCACTCGGTGCGGCTACCGCATTGGGTGGCTTGACTATCGGAAAAGGCTTTAAGCGATTAACAGGAATTGACGACGCAAGAGCGAAATTAAAAGGCTTAGGACACTCCGCAGATGATGTTAAAAGTATTATGAATAACGCCCTTGAAAGCGTTAAAGGTACATCATATGGACTAGACGCCGCCGCAACGACAGCGGCAGGGGCAGTGGCGGCAGGAGTTAAGCCCGGCAAGGACTTAACAAGATACCTTTCATTAACAGCCGACGCCGCCGCCGAAGCAGGCATTAATATGAGCGATATGGGGTCTATCATTAACAAGGTGCAGACCTCGGGCGTTGCTATGTCCGACAACCTTAATCAGTTAGCCGACAGAGGCTTACCGATATTCCAATGGATAGCGGATGAGGCTGGAGTATCAGCCGACGCCGTTAAGGATATGGCGGCAAAAGGACAAATCTCCTCGGAATTGTTCTTGAACGCTATTGAAAAGAATATCGGCGGAGCCGCTAAGACGATAGGTGAGGAGTCATTCACTGCCGCACTTGCAAATATGGGGGCTTCGTTATCTCGAATAGGAGCGAACTTCCTTAACGCAGGAGACAGCGGAAAAGGTGCTTTTGACCAACTAAAGCCGTTAATCACAGAAATAACTGATGATTTGGGCGGTATTGAAGAAAAAGCAAAGGAATGGGGCGAAAAACTCGGAAACTCCGTCGGAAAAGTTGTTGATAAGTTTCACGAACTAAAAGAAAATTTTAACGAATTAAGCGACCAACAACAAAGCGTAGTTAAAAACGCCGCAGGAATGGGAGCAGTATTTGCCGCAGGAATGGGACCCGCAATAAGTGGAATAGGCAAAGCCTCCACCGCATTAGGACAATTCAGCGGTGTAATTGACAGCATTCCCTCAAAGTTTCAGAACTTGGGGGCGGAGGTCGGCAATGTTAAGACCAAATTCGGCGAGGTAGGTTCAGCGTTCAAGAATTTAGGCTCAGTAGCCATTGAGCCTATTAAGGCTCTCGGAAATACTAAGCCTTTTATACTACTGAAAAGTGGGTTACAGTCGCTCGGTTCAAAGATAAGTGAAGTAGGCGGAGCAATCAGAGGCAAATTAGGAACGATAAAGACGGCGTTTGACAATTTCGGAATGAAAGCATTTAACAGGATTGATTCCGCTTCGGGAGGCTTTTTTTCGAGGTTTAACACCAAAATGAAAACTTTTGCCACTAATGTATCACAGAAATTAGGGAGTGCTTTTAGCCACGTTAGTCAGTTCTCGCAAAAATTCACCTCCGCACTCGGACCCGTTTTGAAGTCGGTGGGCAGTTTTGCTCCTGCATTTTCAAAAGGCTTTGCCATTGCGGCGGTAGCCGGTGTAGCACTTGCAGGTATAGGACTACTTCATGATAAATTCGGCACACAGATTGACGATATGATTGCAGTGGCAACCGAAAAAGGACCATCAATAATAGGGCGAATTTCATCAGGAATAACACATAAGTTACCCGACTTAATGTCACAAGGAGCAACACTATTAACAGGCTTAGTATCAGTTATAATCGCTAATCTTCCTGCACTGTTGGAAGCAGGAACAAGAATAATCGCAATGTTGGTTAGAGGTGTGGCACTTCAACTACCCACGTTAATGACACAAGCCGTTGAATTAATCACAACACTGTTCACAGGCTTAATTGACAATCTACCAATGCTCATAACGGCAGGCATTCAGCTCCTCTTAAGCCTTGTTGACGGCTTAGTTGAGGCGCTTCCGCAGTTGATTGACAGTGTACCCGTTATCATTGATTCACTTGTTAATGCGATAATTCCGTTATTGCCTACTATAATGACGTCTGGTATAACACTCATAACTTCATTGGTTACAGGTCTTATTAATGCCATTCCGCATATTGTAGCGGCAATGCCGCAAATCATATCTTCAATATGGAACGCCCTTAAAGAGGTTAATTGGAGAGATTTGGGCAAGCAAGTTATAGACGGCTTAATTAATGGCTTAAAGTCTATGTTATCTTCACTTAAGGACGCCGCAAAAGAGGTTGCAGACTCTATAAAAAACAAATTCAAAGACATTATGGGCATTCATTCACCGTCTAAGGTGTTCTTTGAGTATGGACGATTTACTGATCAAGGTTTTGCGAACGGTATAATTCAAAACGCAGATGTTATTGAACAGGCTTATACAACGGTAGGGTTCAATACGCCCGATATGAGCAGTAGCGTAAGCGATTATGGCAATGCTGAACCGCTCAACAGCACGCCATATGACGGCTTAATGGATATGTTCAAGGCTTATTCGGAGAGACAAGCAAAAGCAATTGAAAACGGACTTAAAGGTGCTAAATTTATAGGCAACAACCGAGAACTCGGACGATTTGTCGCAGATTTAGGCTTTGCCAGGGCATAAGGAGTTGATTTTATGATTTTCACATATAAAAATTCAAAAGGAAACTCGATAACCTTTGCGAAATTTCCGTTTTTAATTAAAAACCATAATTTACTCGATTATAAGTATAACTATGATACGGCAAAGAATGTTATAAACAATGTTAATCTTGATGTCACCGAAAGGAAAATGACTGTGTTTATTCTGCCTGACCCTCAACTTGGATTGTCGGAGCGTAAGGAGCAGTTAAAGGAATATTCGGACACGCTTAATGACTTATTTGCCTACGATGTCGAAAAGGGCGTTGACGGCAAATTGTGGACGGATACAGGCTACTATTTACCTTGCCGTATCTTAGCGGCTAGCGACGGCACGAAAATCGGAGCCGCTTATGCTACTAACGAGTATACGGTCGTATCTGAGTCCGCTAAGTGGGTTAAGCCTACAACAAAGACCTTTATAGGCGAAATTGCAAGCGGTTATGTCACCAATCAAGATTACCCTTACGATTATCCTTATGACTACGCTTCCGATATATCGGGAACAGCATATTGGAATTTGAGTCACTATTCAAGTGCAGAGGCAATTATAACAATATACGGAGTAGTAACAAATCCGCAGATTACAATTAACGGACATAAATATGCCGTCTATACGAGCATATCGGACAAAGAGAAATTAGTTATCGATACGGCTAATCACTTATGTTACCTTGTAGGTAGGACAGGCGAAATAGTTAATTGCTACGACCTAAGGGATAAGGAAGAGAGCGTTTTTGTGCCTCTTCCTGCCGAACCTATGACTATCACTTGGAGTGGCTCGTTCACATTTGACATAACAGCCCTTGTTGAAAGGAGCATGCCGAAATGGTCTTAATACTTACGGACACCAAAGGTAACGAGGTTAGACAACTTACATATGATAGTGCAGACTTTGATTTAGCCGATACGCTCGATTTCGAGGTTGTTATCGCTCTCAGCGATTGGCAGGGCGATATTAAGGACGGCTGCCGCATTTTTTGTCCCGATACGGAGTACGGCGGTATCGTTAAGGAGATTGAAACCGACACGGCTAACCAAACTATAACCGTTAAGGGCTATACTTGGCGAGGATACCTCGAAAAGCGGATTGTTCAGTCAACTACGACAGAAGCATATCAATATTTGAAAGGCGAGGCAAACGCCGCCATAAGAGGCTTAATAGACGGCTTATATGACGGCATAATCAAAGGTGCAACTTCTATTAGTGATTGCATATTGCCTCTATATCAAATCAACCGTTTTGCGACGGTTCAATCAGCCTTAATTAAGGCGTTAAAAACTCAAAATTATCGGTTGAAAATTAAATATATTCAGGGACAGCAAGGACAAGTAGGTTACTGCGAAGTCGGGGCTGTCCCGATTGTCGATTATTCAAGTCAAATTGAATTATCGCAGGATAGTAAATTAAATTTTGTGATGAATGTCAAAAACAACGGCGTTAATCACTTAATCGCATTAGGTGGGGGAGAACTCACCGACAGAACAATTTTACATTTATATCTACAAAAAAACGGTACAATCGGAAAAACTCAATATTATTTCGGCATTAACGAAATAGCCGAGGTCTACGATTCTAATAGTGATGACGACTTAGAGCAGAATGCTATTGACCACTTCGAGGAATTACTCTCGACACCCTCTTTAACCATGGATGTGGAAAGTCTCGGCATAAAGGTGGGAATTGGCGACATATTAGGAGGTCGTGATTATATCACAGGTAACGCAATTAAAAAAGCGTTGCAGGGCGTTATAGTGACCGACAGCGACAAGTTTTCGATTGAGTACCGCTTGGAGGAATAATATGGATATTATTACAGGAAAAACGGGCAAACCGCATGTAACAAGTCAGCAGGACAGAGAGATTAATATGTCAATGTTCGGTAAGGGCAATGTGGTATTGCCTATAGGTCAGCAACTGAGGGCAGAACTTACCTCGTCGAATAACATTCGCATATATGACGGAATGCTATCTATGCAGGGGTGTGTTGCTTCTATCGGTGCTGACGGATATCAAGATTTAACTATTGAGAGCCTGACAACAGGCACAGAACGCACAGATTATGTGTGCGCTAAATATGTAAAAGAAAACAGCACAGGCTACGAGAGCATATCTCTTGTGGTTATAAGCGGAGAGGGCGGCAATCCTCCGACTATCGCAGATAATGAGATAAGGAACGGAGCAACAGAGGCGTATTTTCCGCTTTACAGCATTAAGATTAAATCGGCTACGGAATTAACGCTGACACCGTTATTCGAGAATGTGCTTCCAATCTTACCGCAACTTAATGATGTAGCGAATACAAATCGACTGCTATATCAGGGCGAGGGGCTGTTTATGAATGAGAATCAGTCAATTACCTTATCCGAAAAAATCTCTCAACAGCCCACGGGAATTGTTATCATTTGGTCGGCGTATCGTGACGGTCAATCGCAAAATTTCCATTGGTATTTTCAATTCGTCCCAAAATTTATTCTTTCACTGCCTACTACAACGAAGCAATTTGACACGGATATTTTTCTCTGTGCAGGCGGTCAGTCGCAATATGCCGCAATGAAAGAGCTTACAATAACCGACAATGTGATATACGGTCGAGTTGGCAACTCGAGCAATAAACTTGTCGTCAATGGTATTACCTGCGTTAATAATGAGTGGGTGCTAAGAGCCGTTATAGGAGTGTGACGAGATGAAAATCATAGCAGATATAAATAAGGTCGAACTTCGGGACTTTGAACCGCTGATAAGCGGAGCGTACCGTGATAAGACTATCGATGTTGAATTATCACCGGAATATAACGGCTTATCCGTCTGGGCAATATTCGACCGACAGTCGGTCAAAGTCGAGGGCGGCAGGTGTTATACACCCACTCTTGAAAGAGGTACTTGCTCGGTAGGCATTTATGCTATTCGTCTTAACGACGATAAAGAAATCGACTTGCGATATTCTCCTGCCCCTGCCTTAATCAATATTGAGCAGGGGTCGTATAACTCCTCGCTCAATTCTGCTACCGTCCCGACAGAATCGGAAGCGGAGCAGATATATGCATTAATTGACGAGGCAATCAAGACAGGAGCACTTAAAGGAGAAAAAGGTGACAAAGGCGACCCGGGAACACCGGGCAAAGACGGCGCACCGGGAAAAGACGGCGCACCGGGAAAAGACGGAATACCGGGCAAAGACGGCTACACACCGATTAAAGGCGTTGACTACTTCGACGGAGCGAAAGGCGAAAAGGGAGACAAGGGCGAAAAAGGCGAACAAGGCATTCAAGGTATTCAAGGCATTCAAGGCTTGCCCGGCGTAAACGGTAAGAACGCAACAATTAACGGTAAGAATGCTGTTAATATTGTCGCTGCTGACAACATCAACCTCGAGGAAAGCGGAGATAACATAAAAATCTCTGCTTCCTGCGTTATGAAGCCGCTTGCTTTATCGACAAACGCTAATGCTCCTACACTCTTAACAGACACAGGAGCAGGCGCATATATAATAACAAACACCGGCTATATCGCTACATCAGGCGGCTTCAAGAAGCTTATTGGCGTAGGTTCGGAATTAATAATTGTCAAAATGGGAACGCCTGCACAGCTATACGCAAGCGTTCAAACAGGATTTTCGATTATAGTCTTTTGGAATACAATGACAGCGACTGAGAAAAACGCCATTTTTATCAATTCTACACACATCGGCAACGGCTTGAAATTCGCTGACGGCAAACTGTCTCTCGACATTCCGACAGCAACGGCAAATACAACCTACGGAGGTGGTGCATAATGAGTTTAATTATTGAGGATAAGGACAGGCTTAATTCCCTTGCCGATACGATTATTAACGCTAACGGAAGTAATACTACACAGCCTAAGACTGTTGAGGAATTAAAAGAGCAGATTAATAATTTAATTCCACTTAAAAGTAAATTCGCAAGCGGCGTATTCACTCCGTCAGAGGACATCACATCGGCTAATGCACCGTGGCTTGATTTTGCGCTCGGAACAGACAATAATGGTAATCGAATTATTCCGAATTTAATTTTTGCCTTTCAACCGTATGTGTTGCAGAATGCAGAAGTTATGAACGCCAGCTGTTATATTATATTGATATATGGCGTTCCGTTAATTAATCCTTTCAATTATTCAGATTACACTGTGTGGGGCTATAACACCTTCAAGAGAGCCACCCCGTCAAGCAGCAGTTCCATTTATTATACGGGCGGACTTCAAAACGGAACGATTGTTGGGGAACAGGAATCGGATGAGTTCATCTTCACGAAAAATAAATTCAAATTAAAACCAATTAGGGACACTTATCCACTCCTTGCCGGACATCCCATTGTATGGTTGCAAATTAAATTTTAGGAGGCTTAAAGATGTACGGAAAATATATCAATGACAGCTATATTGTTGGCGTTGGCACAGTAGCAGGCTCGGGCAATGAAATCGCCGAGGACGAATACAATAAAATCCTCGACAAAATTAACAACCGCCCGACTGCTCCCGAGGGCTTCACCTACAGGCTGACTACTGCTCTTAAGTGGGAACTGTGCAAATTGCCGCCGGTTGTTGAAAATAACGAGGAATTTGAGGAGGATATATGACTTCGGAAATTATCGCAGCATTAATAGCAGGTGGAGTGTCTGCATTTGGCGTAATTTTAACGAATAATGCTTCCAACAAGATTATGCAAGAGCAAATAAAAGAACTAACTCATCAAGTTGAAAAGCACAACTCTGTTATCGAGCGTACTTATGAAGCCGAAAAGCAAATTGACGTGCTTAAAGAAAAACAAAGGGTCGCTAACCATAGGATAGACGACCTTGAAAATAAACTAAATTCATAAAGGAGTAATTTTTATGGAAAAAGAAAAAGCCATTATGGCTAAAATCAAAAAGTGCGCTAAGTATGTTCTTAATGCGCTCACAATCATTAACGCCCTGCTTATCGGACTTGCTCCGATATGGGATATTCCAGCCGACAAAGTGATTCAGACAATCTCCGTTGTTATGGCTGTAATCTCTACATATCTGCTCGGCAACAAGGCGGTAAAATCTATCAACGAAAGGAACGGCAACGACAATGAAATTGAATGAATGGGTATCGACCGTTAAGAAATACGGCGGAATCGACTATGACGGCGTATACGGAAGACAATGCGTTGACCTCGTTAATCACTATGCCAGTAAGGTTCTCGGAATACCGGGTTGTTTTTATGGCTTGAATTACGCCTACGAAATCTACACAAAATATCCGAGCCTGCCGAAACTCAATAAGAACTTCAAGCGTATTGATGTAAACGCTCGAGGTGAATATCCTCAGCGAGGTGATGTTATCGTTTGGAGCAAGGCAAAGAACGGTTACGCAGGGCATACGGCAGTATGTTTGAGTGGCGATAAGAACGGCTTTACAGTGTTTGAACAAAACTACAACGGCAGAGGCGGAATAAGAGAATATCGTTACTCATACATACAGGTCAGCGGTTGGTTACGACCGTATAATCAGAATAATATTAAGGAAGAAGTGAAAAAAGTGTCAAGATACGGAAACGCAACAATGAAATCTGCACAGTCGGTTTACTCAGACAGCCTTTTGAAGAATAAAATTGGCTCTGTCGGCAACGGCGAGGGCGTGTATTTTGAGGGTAGTGGAAGCGGTAACGATATTATCGTTTACCAATGCGGCAACTACTACAAGGCAGGCTTTGTCAAAGGCGGTACAGTTAAGAAAAACTAAGTGACATTTAGTATCAACAATAGGAAAGGTACAAAGAATGGAAGATATAGAAATGGTTAATCTCTCATTTTTAACGCTTCGAGATATCGAAAACTTAGCGGAAAAAATTGGCTTTACGGACGACGAGGCGGTTATACTTGAACACCTTGTTAAGGACGATATGAATGATACGGGCATAATGCTGAAATTAGGCTTAAGCCGGAATAAGTATTATGACAAAAAATGCAACCTAATATATAAGATTATTAGATATGCGGCTGAAAAATAATAAATAATAAACGAAACCAAAAGGCGGTACAGAGTTGATACTTTGTACCGCCTTTTTTCTTTTATCATAATAGTAAAGGAGATAAGTATATGGACTATACAGACTACGAACTTCTCCTTAAGACAATCTATACACAAGGATATATAGACGGCTTTAAGGAAGCGGAAAAGGAGTTAAAAAACGATGAATAATTATTTTAATTCGTATCAGTCTTGCAAAGTGCCTGAGGTAAACGGTATGAACGGTGCTAACGCTTACCAAATAGGGGTAAATTCAAGCGTTTTGCTGTTAGATACTAATTCACCCATAGTCTACCTAAAACAGACAGACGGCGGCGGATATGCCACTGTATCGGCGTTCGATTTAGTACCGCACAAAGACACGGCGACAAAGACCATAGAGGACATCAATTCACGACTTGACAGATTGGAGGAATTAATCCGTGAACAAGTTACTAATGCAGGGGAATACAAACAACCTACTCAACAACCCCCAAGTGCAACAAGCAATGCAGTTATGCAGAATGCAGGGAATGACACCCGAGCAGTTAGTGCGACAAATGGCACAGCAAAGAGGAATTGACCTTAATACATTGCTTAACGAAGCTCAAAAGCAGATGAATAAATAAACAATCTATGACCGCTAAGCGGATTATTATAGAAATCTAAAGAAAGGAGATATTAAAATGGGCGATAATGCTAATCCTACCTATCTTGATACAGGTATGTTTGACAACAGCGGTATTTGGATATTTGCGCTTCTTATCCTCTTGTTCGGCGCAGGCGGTTTTGGTTTCGGCGGTAACGGTGGCTTGACTGAGAATACACTCGAGAGAGCAATCGACCTCAACAGCGTTCAAAACGGACAGCGAGATATTGAGAGCAGAGTCCAGGAAATCGGTGCAGAGAACATCGCAGCTACTAAGGATATGGGCTATAACTTACTTGGCAATATCCGTGATGTGGAAACTGCCGTTGCTCTCGCTAACGCAAATCAGCAGAATTGTTGCTGTGAGATTAAGTCAGCCATTGCCGAAAATCGTTATCTTGCAGAGAAAAACGCAAGTGCAATTATGATGAACGATACGACAAACACTCAAAAGGTTCTTGATAAGATAACCGAGTATCAGATTGCTAACAAGGACGCTAAGATTAACGACCTTCAAAGGCAGATTGATAACATCGGCACTATTAAGTACCCTATGGCTATGGCTTATAACGCAGGCACATCACCATTCTGCAATAACGGTTGCGGCGGTTGCGGCTGTTACTAACTAATATCTCACTCTAACAGTGCTTATGCCCTTGCAGGAGAGCCTGTGAGGGCTTTTTATAACTAACTAATCAAATTATGAAAGGAAACATAAAAATGGCTTGTAATACTCTTAAGAACAGAAATTACAAATCTGTCGTTACGGCGTATAACAATACTACTCAGGCTTATACCGCCGCAGGAACTCAATTAAGCATTCTCGGTAACACCGCTCTTGACGCAGGCTGTTCCGTAGATGCACAAAGCGGAGGCTTCAAGATTAATCACAGCGGTACATATCGCTTTACCTTTGATGTTACATCCGTACCGGCTGCGGCAGGCATACAGACCTTGCAGATGTATAACAACACAATCGCTATGCCTTGTGCCTCCGTAGCAGATACTACAACCGCAAGCGGTACAATCACTCAGCATATTGAAACAACGGTATATTTGCCTGTTTGCTGTAACAATCAGCCTGTTATCACGCTCAACATTGCAGGCGTGGCAGGAGATGTAACGCATATCTGTGCTAATGCCACTCGTCTTGCATAGAGGTGATTATATGGAGATGATAAAAAAGTACTCCCACCTTATGATTGAGGAAGTCACAAGCGCCGACACTTATATTAACATGGCTTGTAAGACAAAATCAACCGATGAGGAGACGGCAGAGAATTTTTTTGAAATGGCAAAACAGGAATTGCACCATAAAGACATCTTAGACCACGCCTTGAAGAATATTATCGACGAGTGCGAGGACGAGAATAAAGCGGAAGCAATGAATGTTATTTACGACTTTATGCAAGATATTATTGCTGATATGGAAGCCCCTGTTATTGCAAAAATGAAAACTTTTAATTAATTGAGGCTTGCCCGAGATAATTGGGCAAACCTCTTTTTTTGTTAGTGTATATTTTAGTCTATTTTAGTTTATTTGTTAGTTTATTCTACAATTTTGTAATGCGTTGAAATGCGTTGAAAAATAAATATAAGTCTTGAAAGTCGCTAAAATAGGGCATTTTGGCAAAAAGAAAAGTAGGTACAACCGATTAAGATTGTACCTACTTTGTGGTTGCGGGGGTAAGACCCGAAACCTCAAAACCTTAGTGTTTATGCGGTTTTCAGGGTTTTGCATTTTTTATAATTTAGTTTATTTTTAGTCTATATTATTGTACTAAATTATTGGAAAAAAGATATTGATTGAATTTTTCGTCCTCTGTGTCCTCAAACTTGGCGAATACATCGGCGTATGTGTTCATTGTTATTCTTATGTCAGTATGTCCCATTTTCTTTTGTAGAACTTTTGCTGACATTCCGCTCTCAATACTTCGGGTAGCATATGTGTGCCTTAATTGGTGCTGATTATATTCATCTGCCGACTTGTCTATTCCGTAACGGAGAATTAATCGCTTATAATAAGAATTGACTTGCGATACAGTCAACAATTTATCTTTGCGACTGAAAAAGACATTGTCCGCATTTTTAGTGTAATAATTATCTTTATATCTCTGCAAGTCGTCAATCACCCACGGAATTACTTTTATCTGCCTCGTTCCTGCCTCTGTTTTAGCATTTTCTCCTATAATGTAGGTATCGTTAGCACCTCGGGTCAAAGTCCTTTCTATGCTTATTTCAGCATTAGAAAAATCAATGTCGGAAAGATATAAAGCACAGACCTCGCCCATTCTCATACCGGTGAAGAGGGAAAGCAACAGCATTGTGCGATATGGCTCTTTGTTGTCTGCCAAAATAGCCTCAACAACTTTTTTCTGTTGCTCGATAGTCAAGGCTTTTATTTTTTTTGTCGGCTTGTCCGATTTTGGGCAAGGAATATCATCATTGATGTTATACTTAATAATGTTCAGTTTAACCGCTTTTTTATATGCAATATTAATTTGAGCGTACACTTTTTTAATTGTCGAATTAGAATACGATTTAATTAAATTAGCATAAAATGTCCGCAGCTTAGGCTCGGTTATTTTTTGAATCGGAATTGCATTCAGTTCGCTTTCCTCTATGTGCCTTATAGAATATTGCGAACGAGTGTAAGCCGATACGCTCGTTATGTTAAGTTCGTGTTTTTCATCATTAACCGCCTTTGCAAGTTGAGGGATAGTAATACTCGAGGAGTCTATATAATTATCTGTTAATAATTCTACTTTTATCTTTTCGAGTTTTCGCTTAACCTCTTTTGCCGTCTTGCCGGTAACGGTTTTCATTTTTTTATTGCCGTTTGGCAAATAGCCTACTTGGAGTTGACCTCTCCATTTGCCCGAGGCTTTGTCCTGCCAGACTGAGCCTGTCCCTTTTTGTCTCCGATTGCCCATTTGATTTCGTCCTCCAATGGCTTTTTTATTTCGTGTCCTATCAACTTATGCCACTCACTGAAATATTCCTTTAATCGCTTATATGCAAGGTCTTGCATAGGTGTTTTGGGGATATTGTTATATTTGAGGTTATACATAGCACCTGTTATATAGGAAATATGCGAACGCTCGTATTTGGACAGGTTGCAGTAATAATAAGCCATAAGCGTAAGCATTTCAAAATTGCCGTCCCACTCGTTCACCATCCACAAGACCATATCCATTAAGTCGGAATTTGCAACGAAAAATTCTTCAATTCCCTTAGGCAAGTTGTAGTTGTCTGTATACCACTGGAAAGACTTATTGTCTAAATAAATAAAAGCCGTTGGCGAGCATCGGAATACTCGGCACAACGACCATAGATATTCAGTAGGGATTGCTGTAACTCCATTCTCCCAATTACGGATTATAGCTTCGCTGACACCTACTGCCCTTGCTAATTCTTTCCGAGTCATTCCTTTTGCTTTTCTCTTCTTATACAATGCTTCGCAAATCATAATATTCCTCCTGCCGCAATAAAGTGAGAAAATTTGTGTAAATTTTATACTAAAAAGTTAAAACTTTATCACCAAAATCTGTTATATTTGTAGTAAGTTAACAACTCGTTAACTTACCTTTCCTTGGTCGCAGGGTGGATGTCACCTGCCCTGTGACTGTACTATAAATTGTACTTAAATTGGTTATACCTTGCTAATTTAGAACGAATGTATTAAAATTGTCTTTAGTAATTATAGAGGTGAGAAACAATGAATAAAGACATATTGGCAGAAATAATAAAATCACTTACTGATGAAGAAATAGAGAGAATTATTGAGAGTCTCCCTTTTTCAATTCCGCAAGAATACTCAAAATAAGTTGATTTTGTTGTTCTTCGTCAAGATTATTGAGTTCATCAATTAAACGCTACTGCATTGGTGTAGTAGCGTTTTTATTTGTTTCGTATGTATCTTCTTTTCCTGTCATTATATAACTAGGAGAAACGCCGAACACTGTAGCAAATGCTATGATTTTATTTCTTGTTAATTCTCTTGTGCCGTTTTCGATTTTTGAAATAGTTGATTTTGACTTAAAGCCTGCCCTAACAGCAAGTTCTTCTTGTGACCAATTTCTTTGTTTTCTTAATTCTGCTATTCGTTCATTAATTGTCATATAAATCACATCCCTAAAGTCATAATAGCACAACGGTTTCCATTTGTCAATTTTTTTCAAAAAATATGAAAATTTATGTTGACAAATGCCAACTGCTATGCTATGATGTATTTAGTGGTTGGCAAATGCCAACAGAAAGAAACGGAGGTGAGAAGAATTAAAGCACGAGGAGCAATCAAATTCTATGATTTATATTTGCGAATATTTGAAAAGGGATACAGCATTGAGAGTTTCGCCGAAAAAATGGGCTTTTCCTCTCGAACTCTGTACTCTAAGTTACAGGGCAAGACTGATTGGAAATCGTCAGAAATGATAAAAGCCGCTCAATACTTGGGCTGTACCAAACAGATAAGCAAATATTTTTTTTAGTCTAAGGTTGGCAAGTGCCAACGCAAAGGAGGTTGAAAGTGGCAGAGAAAAAATCATACTTTGCTATCATTCCTGCTAATGTTCGATACGACGATGACTTGTCGGCAAATGCGAAACTGCTCTACGGAGAGATTACAGCCTTATGTAACGAAAAAGGCTACTGTTGGGCAAGTAATGATTATTTTTCACAGATATATGGTAAGTCGAAATATACGGTCAGTCGTTGGATAAGTTCACTTATTCAAAAAGGATACATAAAGTCGGAAATATCCAAAGAGGACGGCAATATGAGAATGCTGACCCCCCTATTGACAAAAAACGCAACCCTATTGACGAAAACCGCAATAGGTATTGACGAAAACCGCAATACCCCTATTGACGAAAACCGCAAACAGAATAATACATTATTGAATAATACATTGAATAATAACTCTTATATATATTCTAGTAATAGTAGAGTAAAAAATAAAAAGAAATTTATTCCTCCTACTATTGAAGAAGTGAGAGAGTATGCAAAGTCTCGTAACAGCAATGTAGATATACAAAAATTCTATGATTATTATTCGGTGGCAAAATGGCACGATAAGGACGGGAACCCGGTAAAGAACTGGAAGCAACGGTTAATTACTTGGGAGAGTAATAGCAGATATAAGGCAAATAAAAATCCCGAAATCGATAAAACATTTGACATTAACAGCATTAATGACAGAGCAATGTTCAATGACGATTACAACATTTAAGGAGGTTAAAAATGGAAATGACAACGAGTTTAGGCGTAGAGGTGAAGCCTATCGGTATTAAAGAATGCCTAAGCGATGTAGAGGATATTCTCAACAAGTTAGAGCAAGCACAGTCTAAGTCCGAAGCACTCAGACAGGAGATAAAGTTCTTAAAAGTGAGTGATGTTGCGAAAATTCTCGGAATCAACACAGTAAGTGCAAGAGCAATCTTCCACCGACCCGATTTTCCGTGTTGCGATTACGGAAAGGAAATGACGGTTGAGATAACAGCGTTCAAGAATTATTTTCAAAAGGCTGTAAAAAAGGGGGACTTTGAGGAATGAACAGATGTAATGAATGTCCTTTACTTGAATATTGCTTGTCGCAAAAAGCCGAACACGAAAGTTGCGAAGAAATGGTACGGAGATATAACGCTAATCTTCTACTGTCACCTTATCATTGTGAAAGGAGCGTAATGCAATGAACAGGAAAAAAGTACATACAGTCTGCACAGCGGCGGCGGTGATATTCACACTTATATGCGTTCTCGGAATAATTCATACTTGGTGGATAGCGGCAATCATATACGCTCTTGCGATGATATTTTTGATTTTTGCGTTTGCGACTTCAAAGGAAGCCAAAAGAGTAATGTCAGAGGAAGAAAAGCCGAAAAGGGTAACTCCTATTGAGTATGTCAATGTGGACGAGCCGTCTTGGACTGAGTGCTATATGATAGCACTGAGAAAGGAGATTGACGACAATGCACAGATGTAACGGAGTGGACAACGGCGATTGCGATAACTGCCGTAACAGGCATTGCGAGGAATGGACGGAATGCGACATATGCCACGAGGAGATATATGAGCGTTACTACCATTTCAACGATTGTGATTATCACAAAGAATGTTTTGATGAGGAGTACGGAAGAGATGTGTGAGATAGATTACGAAGCCGCAGGCATTCTCGGAACGATAGCAACTATATCATACTGCATAACGCAGGCTTCAAACACCGGAATAATATTTGAATGCCATAATTGGCTCAACAGTTTTGAAATTCGGGTGTTTCCGAATAAGAACAATCTTGACCATTTCTTCTACCTTGACGAGCAAGGCAGGGCGGTATTCGGTCGGCACACAACAATTAAAGTAACAGCAGAGAATTGTTTAGCAATCCTCGAAAAATTAAAGGAGTATTAAGGAGATTAAAAATGCTTAAGAGTTTTAATGAGTTGAGAAAACTCAACATAGATAAATACACCAAAGAGCGAGACAAAATGAAATATATTCCGTGGGCGGTTGTAGTTGACCTGCTCCACGAAAACGGAGCAGAAAAAGTCTATTTCGAGCCGTTGACAAACGAGAATGGGTCATCGCTCTTTATGTCGGATAGAACATTCACCGACAAAAACGGAAACACAAATAACTGTTATGAAGTGGCAGTTCAAGTAACGATTGATGATGATGTTTTCATTATCCGTGAGCCGCTTATGAACGGCTCAAATCCTGTTAAGGACAATTCGCTGACACAACAGAGATTAGGCAACGCTCAGAAGCGAGCCTTTGTAAAGGGCGTTGCATTACATACAGGTTTAGGATTCGGCTTGTGGTCGGAAGATATAGAGGACATCAAAGACGATTCGGATGAGTTGAGCAGACATTCGCTTAAGGCAATTAAAGAGCGAATGCTTGAAAAGGTTACTGCCCTGCAAAAAAGCGATATGACTTTCGATGAGATAGCCAAGGAGTGCGGCTATACTACAGATGAAATGCACGCATTATTTTCATATTTTTCAACCCTATCAAAGTACGAAAAAAGACTAAACGAGTTACTGAGAAATGATAGCAAGTCAAGATAGGAGCGGTTGGTTCGGTGCTTCCGATGTGGGTTATATCGTCGGAAATTGGGAAACAAAATCGTTTGAAAAATGGTGGCAAATAAAAAACGCACTTGACAGTAGCGATTTCAAAAATGAGGCAATGCTTGCAGGTACTTATTACGAACATAAAATTTTGGAATTTATCGGCTCACCCGAAATGGATAAACAGATATTAATTTTCGAATTACGGCTGAGGGTCAACCTTGACGGAAATTCCGACGATACAATTTATGAGGTCAAGACATATCGCAACGATAAAGGCTTCAAAGTTCCGTTGAAGTATAAAAGACAAGTTTGGGTGCAACTTTACGCTTCGGACTTGAAAAAGGCTTATATTGTCGCCTACGGCTTAAATGAGCAAGATTATAAGAATTTCTATAACGACATTGACGGAGAAAGGCTCAGCCGATATGAGATAGAACCTAACGAGGATTTTATAAATAATGATTTTCTCCCGAAAATAAAATACCTTGCTCATTGCCTTAATAACGGATTATTTCCGAGAAAGGAGCGATACGAACAATGGATAACTTCAAATGCAGGATTGTAGACCTTACCCGAGATTTCAAGACCGGTAACGCAAGGGTGACCATAGAGAGCGACAGCAATATCCTAAGCACCCTTGAAGCCTTGCAGGATAAAGACCTCGACTGCCGATTGATTCAGCACCGAGAAAAACGCTCCTTGAATGCTAACTCATATATGTGGGTGCTTATCGGTAAACTCGAGCAGGAACTGTCTAAGAATGACGAACGAGCCACAAAAGACAACATATATCAGAGTTACATCAAGCACTATGGTCGGTCGATTGAATATCAAATACCGACAGAAGCGGTCAAGGCTATGGCGGCGGTGTGGAATGCTTACGGCTTAGGTTGGTTCACGGAACTTGTAGATGACGGCTCTGTGCCGGACACAAAGATTATCCGCTTTTATTACGGCAGTAGTTGTTACTCAAAAAAGCGAATGTCAAGGCTAATCAAGGCGGTTGTAGCCGATTGTGAGACCTTGGGCATTCAGACAATGACACCGCAGGAATTACAGACCTTGATTGACAGGTGGGGCGAGAATGGCTAAATCAATCTTACAAACCGATGATGATATTTGCTTTATTTGCGGCGGACACGGAGCGAGCGAGTGGCATCACATTTTCGGCGGTGCTTATCGCTCCAAAAGCGAACGCTACGGCTTAAAGGTAAGGCTACACCACGATTGCCATAATGAGCCGCCCGACGGTGCTCATCATAACAAAGAGGTTATGGACGAATTACACCGAATCGGGCAAATGGCGATTATGGAGCGAGAGGAGCAGGATGTTTCGTGGTTTATATCCGAGTTTGGCAAAAACTATTTGTAATTCGACCGCTGAGGGGTCAAATTCAAGACTTTACACAAAAAATATAAAACTACATTAGGAGATACGAAATGAACAAACGAAGCATTAAAAATAAGCAGCAGAATATAAATTTGAAAAAAGCCGTTAAAGAACTGCCAAATTTTCATTTTATAAGAACTCATTCACCTTCCAAACTTGCAATTAACGCTGGAGATTATTTTGCTATATGTGTGAATAAAATGCTTTTAAGCAAGTCAAAAAATGGAAAGGAAAATAAAAATGATTAATATTGTAGCCCTTATGGGCAGATTGACATACGAGCCTGAACTCAAAAGTACACCGAATGGCTTATCGGTTATCCGCTTTCAACTGGCGGTTGACAGAACATATCAGCCGAAAGGACAGGAGAGGCAAGCAGATTTCATTGACTGTGTTGCATGGAGACAGACAGCGGAATTTATTTCACGCTATTTCCATAAAGGAAGTATGATTGCGATTGAGGGAACTGTCCAAACGAGCAATTATACAGACAAAAACGGTAATAACAGAAAGCAGATAGAGGTACTTGCAAATAATGTATCATTCTGCGGTTCAAAGAGCGAAAGCGGCAGTATGGATATTGAACCTGAATCTGTGGCGAAATATTCAAGCACAGATAACAGCGATTTTGAGGAAATCGTTGATGATGACGACGATTTACCGTTTTAAGATTTTAGGAGGTAGAAGATGAAAGGATATAAAGCATTCAAAAAGGGTTTGATTTGCGACCCAACAGGACATAATCCATATCAATATGCAGAAAATACGGTTTTTGAGCAGGAGGAAGAAGCAAATATTTGCAACAGCGGATTTCACTTCTGTCCTCAGCCGTTAGACGTTCTTAAATATTATCCGCTTGTAGACGAAAATGGAGATATGACAGAATTTGCAGAAGTCGAGGCATTGGACAAATGCAAGACCGATAACAAGCAAAAATATTGCACGAAAAAAATTAAAATCGGCGCAAAAATTGGATTTCCTGCCCTTGTTCAGGCGAGTATTGATTTTGAACTCGAAAAAGTGCCGAACGGCGAAAGCAAAGTTAAGATTACGAGTAAGAACAATGCACAGATAGGGTCAAGCGGTAATTTTGCAAAGATAGGGTCAAGCGGTGACTCTGCACAGATAGGGTCAAGCGGTGACTCTGCACAGATAGGGTCAAGTGGTAATTTTGCACAGATAGGGTCAAGCGGTGACTCTGCACAGATAGGGTCAAGCGGTAATTTTGCACAGATAGGGTCAAGCGGTAATTTTGCACAGATAGGGTCAAGTGGTAACTCTGCACAGATAGGGTCAAGCGGTGACTCTGCACAGATAGGGTCAAGTGGTAA